>Ga0099825_1003247_pt1 | contig 21668 bp, 10 predicted proteins | sample SiratroredBW_FD_76838 | JGI IMG/M metagenome (GOLD analysis project Ga0099825, IMG submission 76838) | Root nodule microbial communities of legume samples collected from California, USA - Siratro red BW | ecosystem: Host-associated > Plants > Roots > Nodule | place: USA: California | collected... | reverse complement strand
TAAAATATATTTTTTAAATAAAAATATATACATAAAAAAAAAAATATCACAATATAAAAAAATATATATATATATATATATATATATATATATATATATATATATATATATATATATATATATATATATATTATATGTTGGCACTATAACAGTCAAATATTTATTATAGCACACACAGACCACTCACCACAAGTATAGCTTTACTGTTTTCAAGATCCAGCATCGGAAAACTGTGAATTTTCTGGTAAAGGCAACTGAGGGTTTTTTTGATTACTGTGACAATATACTGCCTCATAAACTATCTTCTTCCATTGGTTCTCCCTTCAATACCATATTCCTCCTTATACCACAATCACAATCTCCTCATTTAATTTTTAGGAAATGTGTTGTTATTGCCAAGTGCCCTTTATTCCTTACTTTGCTTCAGCCTTGCTGTCTCCTATATTATCTTCTTTGTCCATTGCTTCTTTCTCTATTAAATCCCGGAAAAGGTTTATGAAGATTTTGAAGATAGGATTTGATTTCTAAGTCTCCCTCTTTCATTCTCGTTCTGAATTTCCGACTTTTTAGTTCAATCTTTTTCCGTTTCATGCCAGATACCATTGAATTTCCACCGACCCAAACCTCCAACTTTAACTTCTATACCAAACACTTGTCACAAGAGCTCCTTTATTGCTACCATTTTTTTAATAAAGGTGAGTGATTTCGAAAGCACTATAAAACATAGGCCAGACCAGACCCAGTTCACTCCGAGGCGTTATTTCACAATATTCTGTTTCTATTTCAGATTTCTAGTGCTTGGTGTTTTGCTGGAAAAATGGTTGCAGTTCCATCTCTGTTTTCCTTAAGGCACTTGCTGGTGCTGTCTCTTGCCCTGAATGTAAGTCTTATCCTTAGGGCACTCTATCAAGAGAGTGGAGAAGGCAACAAGTGGTGGTTTTGCTTCAAGAAGAAAATGGTAGCAGATGCAGAATCATGGTTAACCATATCTTCCACCCCGTCTCTCGATAATTCTACTCGTGAAAAAGTGATCGACTTGGACCAGTAAGTGCAAGCTAAGCTACTATTGTTTCTATTTTGTTTCCTTAATTTTGTCAACATGTCTGCATTACGGCTGCCAAGGTAGCTAATTTTAGCGTTGTTTGGGTGAGCAAACAACTTTTCAAGATTTTTGCCGTATCATTTAGTTACCCTTTTGAGAATTCCTTTTGTTCTTCCCATAGTAAACATCTTTTCCTTTTGGAGGAAGGGGGAGTTGATTTCCCCGTAACAGAAGCATACAGAATTAAGGTTAAGTTGTGTCACTGTTTTTTCTTTAGCAGAATCTCCCGCTACACCTTAAGTTTAACGATGAATTGAAAGTATAAAATATTTCCTATTTTTATACGGCAAAACATTCCTTATTTCGTCAAAAGTTTTAGATATTTCTTAACAGTACTTATTAAACAAGGCTTCCACTTTATAAATGAAAAAGGTCTTGGTTTTCGTCTTCTTGTGTGTGGTGCAGTCCTAAGAGACTCTTTGTGCTTCTGTTACTGTTACAGTATTGCTTACGTTGTGCTTCTGTGCTTGGCTTCCTGCTGCTCTAGTTCCCGGAGAGGACAGGGACAAGTCATAGTCCTGGGAATGGTTTTTTATTTTTAAAATATGTCAGTGACATTATGACATATAAATAAATAAATAAAATATCATCTTTAGAGAAGCTCCTACATTAAGTTGCATTTAAGACAGTGCTCCGGTCCAATAGATTTATTCTTTTATTCTATAAATGAATTAATGAGGATGCCTGTATTGTCAGTTTAATCTAAATTAATATGCGTAATAAATTCGTGCCATTAAATTTAACCATAAATATATTCTTATTTCAAAGATATTTTATATTTTTTAATTACGGCAATTAATTTTTTTAGTTATTGAAAATTATTAAATATTTTATATCTCAAACACAATAATTTTTTAATTTTGAAATTTTAATTTCAAGTTTTGAATTTTATAATAGAAAGAGGGTTGCATCAACAACAAATATCAGCGGAAGTTGAGTTTAGTAATAGTTTAGTCAATATTATAAAGTCGAAGTTTATATAAAATATAGAGTAAATATAGACAAAAATTATTAATTTACTTAAAATTGAGTTTAACTTTTATAAAATTTATTTAGAAAATGAGATTAAACAATCTTATGAGTAGAATTAGATAATGCAATAGCAGGTGAGGTCTAAGAAACCTCATCAAGATACACTTTATTATATTATCAAATGAATTTAAGTCGAAGATTATCTCTGATTATATAATATAAATTGATTTTATCATTAATCACTAAATAAATTAATTTAGCTTGTTTCTCATACTATTCCATGTCATAAACATCCATATTTGCCGTGCATGTTGGGACCTGATCATAGCACGCCAATCATCGTGTTTAACGATGATATTTGTCGTCTCTCTGTTCTCGAGTTGGGAGGGTCGGAACTTTTTTTAGGGTAATGAAGAGAAATCGATAGGTGTTCAGGATAATTAAAAGTGATATTTAGATAATTTTATGTTAATGAAAATTAAAATATTTTATAGTATTGAGAAATTTATTAATTAAAATTAAAATTCGAAACATACACATTTTTTAATCTTAACTTGTTAATTTGTTATAAAATGTTTATTTATTTGTGAATTATATTTATCTAGGATGAGTTGCAAGTGATATTAGTAAGTTTTTGAAAATTGAAGCAAATTAAATATCTAACCTAGAAACAGGCTGGTGCATGTAGTAGCATCTTAGCAGCACTAGACACAACACTAGTGCTGTTGTACATGGAGAATAACGTAGCACCATGGGAGGTTCATATTTTTACTTGACCAAGAATAATGATAATTAATAATTATTGTTGTTGTAATGTTTGCGAAGGTAGCCGTGGACCTCAAACTACTAAAAACCTGCACATCGAAACTAGGGCTTTAGGAGCACAAGGTACAGCAAAGTGGAGTGGCAAAATATAGTTGTTGAAGATGAATTGGTGTTACCAAAGAAGTTGGTGGGGGCCACGTGCCTGATGCGCACACAGCAATACGAGGACACCCACCCTTTTGGTGGCCTTTGCTATGAGCAAAAGACTTCTCATATGAATGAAAGTGCGCCTTGGGTTGTGAATTGTGATGAGAGAGATCCTTACAACTTTTGGCCGCCCCTATGGTGAAACACTCAAATGTTGCTGTTTTACTTTATATGTGTCTTCTTTTTCTTGTTTCTTTTTCATATGGGTCGTCTGGATCAACTGCTTCGTGGGCCCTCCCTCAATGGAAGTCCATGTCTAACGTATTTTGTCTTTCCTCAGCTTAGCATGCCACACCCCATTGATCTGATGTATATGCAGATGCCATAATCAATCATTTATCCATCTATATCTATAATCTATTATCTATGCTTCTATCTAATCCTACATTATAGACCCTTGGACCCAACATTTTTCTTATTACCATTACCTCATCCATCCATAATCCATGCAGCCATTAACTCAACGCTATCTGTTTCTTCAAGGAGTTCATCCATCCCTTCTCCTTTCTTTTCTTACCTGCCCCACTGTGCCTTCACTGTTTCACTGTTTATGCAATCTACCCTGCTGATTTCATATACGCTTTTCTAGGGCAAAGTAAAGATTGTTCTAGGCCATTATTCATAGCACCACGTTGTTTCAGATTTCAGATATCAGATCATGCCCTACATCTACATGGGTCGGTTATATTATATTATGCACTTTACAAGAAGGAAATGACACAGATACACCATGCTACATGTCGATGGAATAAAACAAAACGCGGTGCAATCATATGTCAACTTTATTTGTAATTATAGAAAATGATGAGCAGAGTATAATGATGGGAAATTTTGCTAAATCTTATAGTACACAACACATCTATTTTATATTCTCATTATTTTAAATATAATTAATGATGATCCTGTTTGGTATGAGGACAAGATGCTAATTAAGTTTAGATGTTGATGAGATGCAGTGGTGACCCAATAATGTATGAAAGATTGTGGCGACAAATGGGTGACAAGACCACAATCACAATTCCAGGATGGCAATCCATGAGTTATTTATCTGATGTCACAAAAGTTTGCTGGTTTTTGGAGCCTGAGTTTGCAACGGAAGTAGAGAGGTTGCACAAAGTGGTGGGCAATGCTGTGACAGAAGGTCGCCATATTGTTGTTGGGACAGGTTCCTCTCAGCTAATTCTGGCTGCCCTTTATGCTCTGTCCTCCCCTCATGCTGCTGAACCAATCAGCGTTGTATCTGCCGCGCCCTATTATTCGGTCAGTCATGCATGATCATCCATATTTTCATACAATATAATATTTCTATACAAAGGAATCTAATGTGCTCAATAACTAAACTCATGGCATATAAAGAAAAAGGACACAGCATTTAATATTTTAAAAGGGTAAAAAGAGTATCTCTTTCTTGTTTATATAGTTAGTATGATGAAGTGTTTGTGAGAATTATTAATATGTCACATTGTCGGTAGACAAGTAGATTATATGTTTTTTAAACAAGTGGTTAAATGTTTAATACATATTAAAGATATCAGTTCTTTAAATAGATATTTCGATTTAGAGAGATTAGAATCTCACTTCGGGTGAAGATACTGTGTTCAGAAAACAAGAAAGTATTTGCGAGCATTTAGTATTTTGATATTTCGAAGTTGTTTTTTTTAAAGGAATTCTCTCATGTGGCCATTACCGAATCTGCCTCCTCATTTAGTTCTTCTCGTGTTTGTCTTCATCAATGTCTCTCTCTCTCTCTCTCTCTCTCTCTCTCGTGGACCTGAACCTGATCACATGAAGACTTGGTGAACAGTGCATGTGCTAAACTGAAAAAGAGTAAAATTTAGCTTCCAGACTGTCATAAACTAAACTGCCATTCTTGCAATTTATAAAGTACGTAAAGGAAAAAGGGATCTGGCTAATTAAGTATTTAGAAAGAATCAAGCTATGCACCCCTTCAATTTTTTTAAGGAAAGGTTTATATGATTGGCAAATTTAGGCTCATTCATTATCTGGGGGCATCATAAAGAGTGTTGAATTAATATTTCTTTTATTTATTATTAGGGGAGAGGCTATAATATTGATTATAAATATTAAAAATTATTCTTTCTAGTTGTACATGCACTTCCAGAAGAATAATTCTGAGCTTTCCTAACTATGCTTTTTCTAGACATTCAATAAAAGTAGTATTTAATATTGTATTGTTTTTAACTTCTCAATTGAATACTTCCATAGTAGAACAATTGTGAGATAGGAAGATTTAGCAGATAAATTTTGTTGCCTTGTTTTTAGTTTGAGCAGTTCATGGTTAAATGTTGAATTGACGAATTATGTACTTGCAGTCCTACCCATCAATGGCAGATTACCAAAAATCAGGCCTTTACCAATGGGCTGGTGATGCAGAGAATTTTGACAAAGAAGGTCCTTACATTGAGTTAGTTACTTCTCCCAATAACCCTGATGGACATAGAAGGAAATCAATGGTGAACCGAAGCCAGGGACTATTGATTCATGACCTTGCCTATTATTGGCCACAATACACTCCAATATCCTCCCCATCGGATCATGATCTCACGCTTTTCACTGCCTCAAAAAGCACTGGTCATGCAGGAATGCGCATAGGGTAAGTTCATAGCAATATTTTGACACGATGATATCAAATGAAGTAACACGTGCTCAATATTTTATCAAAGTAACACTGATATCTAGTGGATCACATAAATAAGTTTCTTAGAAGTCTTCTTCTCATAATCCTTTGTAGGTGGGCTCTTGTGAAAGATAAAGAGGTAGCAAAGAAAATGACTAAATTCATAGAGCTAAATACAATTGGTGTCTCGAAGGATTCTCAACTCAGAGCTGCCAAGGTTTTAAAGGCAGTGTCTGAGAGCTGCGAACAAGAAAACCACCAAAAGGGAGAATCTTTTTTCAAGTACAGCCACAACCTCATGGCAGAAAGGTGGAAGCAACTGAGGGAAGTAGTTGATGCAGGTGACATGTTCACATTGCCCCAATTTTCTCCCGCATTCTGCACCTTCTTTGGTAAGGAGACGGTGCCTCAACCAGGTAAATAACCCATTAACAAATTGGATTGAGAACTTTGTCTCAAACAACATTAGATTTTCATGTATGGATGAATATGGTTTTTGACCCCTTTGTTATATTGTACCTACTTGCAGCTTTCGTGTGGTTGAAGTGCGAGGGAGATGTTGAGGATTGCGAGACTTTCCTTAGAGGACACAAAATTATAACTCGAAGTGGGAGACAGTTTGGGGCTAGCCCAAAATATGTAAGAATTAGCATGTTGGATACAGATGAAACTTTTATACAGTTCATAGAGAGACTATCAGCCATACAGGAGCTAGAATGAAAATTGACCCCTTTTGTATATCATATGTATATACATGCATAACAAATAAAGGGTGATAGTTCATATATAATATTCGCAAGTGCAATTTTGCTGATCCATGCATAACAGTCATGGAGATCATTCAAGATGAAGTGTAGTACACTAGAGAAATAAGTTTGCCTTAGATACAAGAGTTGATGAAAATTGGTAGATGCCAAAATAAATTCAATTCGCAAATCATTTCATTGAATTTTTGGGTGTAATTGACTCCAATCTGACAAATTTATTACAAACCAAACACTTTATTCTTTTTTATAACAAATCAGAGTAGTTACACAAGGGGGACTCTCTTAGAATAATGAGAGCAGAACATTAGAAGTGGGAGAGTTTCCTTTGACAGTTTGGGTTTGGGTGTAGTGGTGTTGTTGATAGTGAAGGAATGTGGGGTTTGGAAAGAGAGAAAATGAAGGGAATATAAGGAGTTGGAAGACGGTGGTTGAGGTAGATGACGTTTGATAATGGGAAAGGTGTGTCATCTTTACAGTGTTTGTGAACAGTTATTGAATATGCATGTTGAAGAAAAAGTGTCCATGTTGCTACTTGTTTAGCTTCGTGAATTGAACCATGTCTTTATCCATTTCAAACAGAGTTCATACTTTGATACCTGTTAAAAAGTTAGGGTGATCATGCACAAACATCCCATTTTTTACTCCACACCCACCCAATACTAATGATATTGACACTTTTATTTTAAAATATAAAATAATTTGGAATGAATCAACTGAAAAAATAAAATATTTTTTTATTAAGTGGTCGAAGGATGTAGGAAAATTGAAAGATTACATCTAAAATTTTCAAAAACAAATATACCCACTTAACTTTCAATGTAACAATATTTTAATAATATTTTTTTATTTTTAATTTAAAATGTTAATATATATTATTATTATTATCTGTAACTATTATTAATCTTTAACTTTAATAACATAGTTGTCTTTTGTAACTAGTCTAACTAATTTTTAGTGTACTTTACTATTGATTTATTGTCATCAATATAATTTATTTTGTTGATTTTACCATTTATAGAAAAAAATCTACAACCAATAATAACAATATTTGTATATTTTGTAATTATAATATTATAAAAGTTAATAAAAATATTTATTTTATAACTATTTATTATTTTAATAAGTATTATAATATCTAATTTTTTATTATCATAAAAACTGGATACATAAAATGACTAAAACAAGATGAAAGGGAGCTTTTTGATTTGTTTTTCCTTTAAATATCATTGCAAAACACCATAAATTAAGTCTGAACCAAATCATTTAGGGTGAATTGTGAATAGTTTCTACCTTAGGTGTAGGGATGTAAGGCTGTGGGGTTACTGTGAGCTATACTTTTCAATTTCTAAAGTCAAAATTCATCTTTGTCCCATCTCTAGGTATAACATTTCTGTCTTATCTTAACCACTACATACTTTTCCTCTTACTTTTTCAAATAATAATTAAACAATTTTATAAAAAAATAAAATCATAATAAATAAAATATAATATTATTAATAATCTAAGATAAAAAAAATATGCATTGTCAAGAAAGAAATTATAAATGCATTCATCTTAGAGCAAAATATTAAATCAATATTAAATAAAAATCAAATAATTATATAAAAATTAGAAAAAAACAAATGTATGCATTATAAATAAGTTATAAAATTAAAAATAAAAATTTAATTCAAATTTTTTAAGTTATTTAATAAATTAAATATATTTTAATAATTTAAAAGATAAATATATACATATATATATTTTATATCCAAATTAAAAATTTAAATATTATCTACATCTATACACACTCAATTAATACATAATTTTTTTATCCAAATCGAGACAACTTCAAACAAATATCTGAAGTAACAAGTTCATTTGTCTTCTCTAATTAAAGAGATATGTTATTTCAATACTTTTATGTGGAAAAGGTTAGAAAGATAATTTTCTCAAAACATTTCTTATGTATTCAGGGAATAAAAACATACAATTCAAATTGTGATATTTATGTAACTATAATAAACAAGTATATAAAACTAGTATTTTAAAAGATCTTTGTTTATGAATGTTCCCCACCTGCTGAGCTGAATTAAAATCCTTTTTTCTAGAAAAAGAAATGATTCTATACTTATATATTAATGACCTTTTAATTATTGACATCAATGAAAAAAAAATATAAGATTTCAAAGGGCAAACAACAAATGAGTCACCTTGAACCCTCTCTTATTTTTTGAGATTGAATTTAAAAATACTTGATACGGAACATTTATGAAACAACTTATGCAAAGCATCTATTAAATAAGCTTCATATAGAGCAAAGTAATCTAACAAAAACACCAATAAAGGTTGGACTTGTATCAAGGAAGGAAATACATGAAGAAATAATTTATCCTAATAATTACAATTGATTCTTAAATATACGTGTATAAGGTTAAACTTTAACTTTAATGTTAGGTTAATTAATAAATTCATGCAACAATCAAGAGAATCTCACTTAAGTCTAAAGAGGATTTTGAGGTGTGTAAGAGATAATTGTTTTTGAAATTCTATTTTGGTCAACTCGATGAATAACAAAATCTGATTGAATATTTTGATTCAGAATGGGTTAGAGATAAAAGGAAAAGAAAAAAAAAATATTGTTGGATATATCTTCTTCTATGAATTCATAAACTTTAATCTTTTGGATCTTTGTAAACCTATTGTAGCATTATTAGGTTGAGTTAGAGCCTCTAAAATTACATGTTAAGTAGTTTGATTATATGCTTTGACAATTAAAAAAAAATTACAAGTGATAAATTCAAGTAAAATAAAATTGTTGGGAAACAACAACTATGTAATTCATCTAACAAGACATATGTCATCTCTTAGAGAATGAGCATATTAAAAACAATGTTTCACTTCTTAAAATAATAAGTTAACAATGATAGGTTAAACATTTGGACATTGTAAAATTGAAATTTAATTTACAAATCATAATTATTGAGACTTTAAAATTGGAGAGATTTAGATCTTTGGAAAGTGCATATAAATTCTTTATGCAAATGAAACTTTAAATTAAATAAAAATCTTAGAAATAATCCTAAGTTTAAAAATTTGTTACCAACTATATAAGTAAGATCAATCATTTTGTTTTTGTGTCCTGTTGCTTTTGTGTAATATCAAATATACATTCATTAATTCTTTATGCGTGATTATGTACACTCCCTTGACTCATCTATTGGTAATCTGTTATCTTAATTAACTAGCTAAGTAATTTGGTGTGCTTTAACAAAATGTTATTTTTTATATTATTGATTAGATCATTTTTCTTAATTATTATAATATTATATATTTGTATAAATTAAAAGAAAAGAAATGAATTTTCATAATTTTCGGTATTTTCGGTCTTAAGATTTAATTATCCTTTCAGCAGGATGAAAAAATTAAACTCATATATGACAATTTCTTCCAATAAGTGCTCACGCGAGAATTTGAGTAAAATATTAAAAAAGAAACTAGCAGATCAATCCGCAACTCTAGCTCCATTAAAGGAAAACATAAAAATAATTTATATTAAATTTTCTTTCTTTTGCTTTTTTGGTCCAATATCTTTTTTTTTTTTTCTAAATTCACGTGTATAAAAACAGTGCAAAGAGAAAACCATTTCTTTAAAGAAAATCAGTAAGAAATTAAGAGAGTCTGGGCCCAACGTTTGAAGAAGAATGTTCTCGAGGAATATTTGGATCCACCCAATTCTCTATTTATTGGTATCAGCCCATTTACTAAATTAAAGCTCATAATTTTGAACCCGTATTGTCAAACCACGTTTCTCGATTAGGCACAAACCCAATGGACCACATTACAGTAACATGGTGCCATCCTCACTTTTAAAAGGTCATAATAAATAATCTTTAAATTTATTTTATTTACGTTTATTATTATTATTATATTAATAAAAAGTATTAAGTGATTGGAATTTAGAAAAAAGCGTAATATATAAGGACTCCTTTTAAAATAAAATTATAAAATACATAATTTAGTCTAACCATTCCGCTTCCCAACCCAAATACCCATTTCATCCTTACCAGCACTTCATATTCTTTTCTATACCATTTACACCTCCCCGTCTTCATCGCAAATTCTCCTACTTAGGATCAACAAAAATAGGTCAACATGTCTTATTTTGATCCATTAAAAATGGGACAGATTCTTGGACATCTGTACCTCCATAAAATCTAAAATACCATTAATATTTTTTTTGTAAAATTATGAAAATGAGTATTAGATCACTGGATTAAGTCATCTGATATACAAACTTTTTTGAAATTGTAAGCTGGATGAAGTGGATTCCAGTATATATAATATATACTGGATCATAATAGAAGAGGTTCAATTCACTATGTAATTTATATACTGAAATCATCTTGTCTGATATATAATTTTAAAATATTTGTATTAGATACTAATGAATAGACAAGATCCAATGTATAATTTATATATTTATATATCGGAATACAATTCATTCAATATATACAAGTTTTTGTAATTATATATCGGATCACATGTCCGATATATATTTCAAAAATAATACATCCTGAATCTATTATTTTTATTTATTTTTATTTTTGAAATGTATACTGCATAACAGTATATAATTACAAATGCCTTATTATTGAGCATGACCTTTGACGATGGAATCCACTTCTGACCATTCCTTCTACCAATTGAGATTGCTTTATCTAGATAATCCACTACCAACTTAAAGTCTCCCTTTTGCAAATGGTAATCCAAAAATATTTCCCAGGATTTTGCATTAGGCTTGGCACCCTCATCCGAGCGCGCTCCTTGAGCTCTTCAGCCTTCTCCCGAATATCTAATTTCGCATATGCTCCAATCAAAATATTTGCAACTCGAATATCATACTTAGAACAGCCAGATTTCCACTCCCGAAAACGCAAAATGGAGGTGAAGAGGTGAAGGACATTGTGGGGTTATCCAATTTTACATAATTTTTTTTTAAATGATATCCAAGGCATATTCTTCCTTATAAATAATATTTTCTTTTATTAAACAATAATATGTCCATGACAAAGCAATAATAAAGATTATTGTATATACAGATTTTAGTTTTAGTATGTAAACATTATTTTTAAATATCAAAACTAACGTTTTTTCAATTTTTTAAATAATAAGGACGTAAATTTTAATTTTAATACATCAAAAGTAATTTTTTTTTTATAAAGAACTCAACTTTTTAAATATTAAAGATACTTGTTTAGATTCTCCCATAGACCAATATTAAAATAGACCGATCATGCAAGTACGACACATACATGTATTCCCTTTTCATTTATAACGGATAGGAGTTCCCTTAAAAGTTCAGTGGTTTTAAAAGAAAAATAATTACAAAACATATATGAGTTTGTGTCAAATTAAACTTTAAAATTTTATTAACAATCAGATACATTTAAAATTAAATTTGAATAATTAATCTAACATTAGGGTAAAATCATCACAAATGCAATAGAATAGAAACTAGGCGTAGTATTAGAACTATTCTATTCTCTTGTATACAGTTCTCTTGTTGTCCCTAAAATGAAATTCTTATGCTTGTAATTTTAGTTTAGTTTTTTAAAAAAAAAAATAAATTGTATGTATGAATATTATGGATCTACACAAATGAACTAATAATATATATCCATTTCATTTTCTATCAGTTGAGAGTTTTTATAAATATGAAAATGGAGATTTGTAATAAACATAAGAAAAAAGTTGTTTAAAGACAAATTTTTAATTATCAAATGAAATGGTTACTAATTGTGATCAAAATAGTCACTAAATTAGATTTTGGTTGCTAAATATAAAATAGAAGTAATGATTGAATTTAGTGACCAATTAAATCAAATAATTGGTATCTAACATTAGTTATCCAAGTTTTAGTGACTTATATTATTAGATTCTAAATTAGTCTCTAACTTAATTAGATACTAATTATTTGACTTAAATGGTCACTAAATTCAATCATTACTTCTATTTTGTAGTTATTTAGCAACTAAAATTTAATTTGGTGACTATTTTAGTCACAATTAACAACCATTTTATTTGGTAACTAAATATTAGTCTCTAAATAGTTTTTTTTTGTAGTGAAAGAAAATAGAAATACGAAAAAAATATAAAAATAAGGAGAAATATTTTAATATCTAAATATTGGGATTGGAGAGTGTTAAACCAACCAATCCACTATAAATGTGAACTCTTTTGGAAGAAATACCTAAGAATAACCGAAAATGGAGATGAGAAACATTGATTTTGATAAGAACATTAAATTGTATATTAGAGAAAGAAGAAATAACAAATGGTAAAATGGAATTACTCTTACTATAAAATTTCCAGGATTGTACAATATTTCCAACTAAGAGTTAGTAACAATTTTAGAAATGGGAACTTGGATTAACAATGTATGGAAATAAAATTTTGACTAAAGAATGGATTGGTTCTTGTGGAAATTACCTCATAGAGTATTTTAGGAATATGATACAAGAAGGAACCTCAAAACTACAAGACACAGATTTTTGGAAATGGGAGGACGACTAAAATGATGTATACAAAGTCAAATATACATATAAAATATTAAGAAATAATTTAGATGGAGATATGGATGAATTGTTTTATATAACATGGAAAATTAGTTGTTGAAGATCTCACTAATACTTTTTAATAGTTTATAAGTAGATCTTTATTTTACAAGTCAGTTTTATAAGAATGAGTTAGATTTAAAGTTCACTTTTATAATATGTTATCAGAGTCTACTTTAACAAAGTTGTTGGACTTATCGGACTACCCGTTATCGGATTATCTATAAGTTTCACCTAGAATCAATGAGTTATACTTAAAATTCATTTATATGATACTAGTGCAATTCTAAATGTAAAATATTTTGTTTGAAAATACAAGTACCATATTATGTATTAGTTTGGAACATCATTAATAGATGGATTAGTATTTATTCTACTCAACATAATAAAATGTATCAACATTTCATCTATACCTAGTTTGAAATAAAAATGGAAACATAATATAGAAAACTGTCTGGATGGCAAAAGTCAGAAACTTGGAAACATAGAATCAATGTGATATATATAATCAGGAATACAATAATAGATAGGGAGGAAATGTTTGCACCGCCACAATTGATATCTTTTGGCATGGATTAGAAATAAATTGACTAAGGTAAGATTTTCATTTTCAGATTGATGCATATATATATATATATATATATCCAAAACTTACATTCTAAGCATACAATAGATGTTTTTTTTTGTTGGACGGAATATATCTACAATGACTATGTTTCTGATTCTGTAAATCAATGGATATCCGTATATGTTATGTTGCCTATCTAGTTTTTAGATATTGGTAATTTTTGGTTATGGAGATTGTAGCATATAATTTTCTGCCATGAGTTTGTGCATCTAATATATACGCCAGAATCCATACAAATGTAATTGGTTTGTTCTGCTGGTCTAAACCTATGATAGTTATAATACAATGCCAGTAAGATTTTTGCTATTGAACAGGTTATAGAATCAGAAAGACAACTATAAGAGCACGTTTATGAATAAACACAACTACGTGTAACGTTTCAACCCTGTAAAAGAAAAATCAAAATTAGAAGAGCAACTCAACAAAGTGATATGATATGACAAACCAAGTGATCTATGTTGGAATACAAATTTCGAAATTAGGGAATATGTGATGTTTCATATAATCTTGAAAAAGAATTTTATATGATAATCATAGAACATTTGTAGGAATTTTACCTATTTTTTTGTAAAATAGGATCTACATGGAGTTGAGTTCTATACTATAAGAGCTATAATGTAAGATGGAAGATTTAGACCGTCTATCATAAGATACATAACTGTTTCATTTTCCTTTTGTATTTCATTCAATCAATTTTATTTGCTGGAAAGAAAAAATAACACACCAACCCACATGCACCTATACTATCACCCAAACCAACACCCTTATATGGAGTCTTATCACTAACCTCAGTCACATTATTTTTATTTCCGTCACATTAGCATTACTAACATATTGCTCTAAATATTACAACTAAACAACGATTTGAATTCTCACGTATATAAACATCATTGTCAAACATTTTTAAAACATCAACATATATCTCTGGTGGTAGAATTTGATCACTACCACTACATAAGAACCAAAGGACAAAAGAAAACAAGGTGCAAGTCCTTCTACTTTTGCAAACTCGTTAACCACATCATGTGCATTCCTAAATAATCGAGATCCACATTTCTTATCTTACTTGGTTATATATGAATTTCATTTGAGTGTATCAAAATGTCTACATACAGAAAGTAAGGACCACTATATGACTCATTCATTATATTGACTATATTAGACAACGAAAGAAATAGGGCTAGTGTAATCATTAAACATGCATTTCGAAATTAAAGTGGCTTATGTCCACAAAAGTTCATCACTAATTAAGTTATAACTCTATATGAACTCACAGCACCAAATAATAATAAAAAAACCCCCACTGTTTACAACACCAAATAACAAAGAAAATGGTTCTTCAACAATATTCGTGTACTTAACTCAAAACTTATACGTCAAAAAACAGTCTCAAAAAGCGAAATATCAAATCAAACATGTACAATAAATATTCACCTAATGTTTAAACTTTTAAAGTCGATTTCATACTTACAAATCTGAGTTTTAACCAACCGTTGCCTTTACGAAAAGCAAATTACTCTTCTCTCTATACTTCAAACTCTAGCCTTTGTTCTCGATTCACTCCATTTGTGCACGCTTCAGATCCTACGCTTTCGTGCACGTTTCAAATCCTAAACTTTCTACTTGGCATTCCTTATTGTCAATATATATGTATGCAATAGTTATATTTTAATGCATGAGTATTCTGTAAGTCGTGTTAAGTTTATTCAAAGATTTAGGGTGCATTTTGTTTCATTGTAACTCAGACTTAGAAAATATGTTAAACGCATGTTGGACTTGATTATTTGTAGAGCGGGTAAACAGAAGTAGGAAAAGGGCATCTCAATCAAGGGCTTTTTACTTGGAAGGTAGAAATTTTTTTTATAAACAAACTTTGAAGGTAGAGATTAATGAAGCCGCATATATAATTGACATATTTGAAATGGATTGGCAGGGTATGAAGAAGTTGACAGTGACACATGATGGCCAAATGAAGATAGGAAGTGAAATAAAATTGAGTCTGTGATAAGTTATTATCAAGACTGAGAGTCACAAGCTTATGAATGATGACCAATTTCATTAGCAGTTTGAGTTATGCTTTTCAGACTTGGAATATTTTTGGTGCACACAATTGAAATGGACACATCATATGTGCACGTATACTTGTCTCAACGACTGCCTGTAAATACTATTGGGGTGACAATAGACTTGTTTGTCTCTCTTGACCATAATGTGACGAATGACGAAAGTACATTAGTACATGTTTGGGTCTGTGGAGTGTATGTATTGAGAGAGAGAGAAAGGGAGAGAGAGAGCGCGGAAATTAAACCACATAACGCGAAAGATACAAGTCCCTGGACCCATTGTGGGCTTTTATTAGGTGCACGAGGACACAAAGAATTTGTTGTGGGGGCTTAAATAGGGATAGGACCCCCCACATGCTTGTCCTTTCTAATAACTTCACCCTGCCAATTTCACCTGCTCTTTGCTTCTTTTCCACGTCTTAGTGCAGAGTGAAGAAGATTGATGGGTTTGATGGATTCTGAAATTATAACTATTGCATTCATTCAGAGAAACAACAAGTTCAGAAAGCCATACTCACTTTTTCTCTGAGCCACAACAGTGTATATATCACACCCCTAATTTCCTTTGGTTATTTATTCGCCACAAATTATTTAGTTTTGTTAGTTCCAACGCGAACACGTCCAATGCTATAATCTAATCTTATTTATACCCATTAAAAGGGACTTGACGATGTAAGGGAGATATTCTGAGGGAAAGTTGATCAGGGATTAGATTTGGTTCACCAAAAATTCCAAGAAAGAAAAGGTTGAGGCCTTTGGTGATCTCGAGGAGGAGGAGAGCGGGGTCATGGTGACTATCACAGTCATATTATCATATATAAAGTGAGAAAGAGAAGGTTATGAATTGGAGGTCTTAATCTGGACGTGACTCTCTCCCTGAGAACGCCCTCGTGTCCCTCATACCCATCATATTCTTTGAGGGGGGAGGGGTATGAGGCTTCTGACTTTTCTTGATTTTAATGAGTGTAACAGTGTCTGTGTGCTGTGTGCTGTGTGCTGAGTGAGGGAGTAATAAAGTGACTGACAAAACTGAAGGGAGAAACAGAAGATGTTTTCAGCATTTAGCTCAGTACTTACACTGAGTCTGCAAAGACATGAATATTATTCGTAATTTAGATAGAGATAAATAATATAAGGATTTTGAAATTCAAGTTCCGTTCTTTCTTTTTTCTTATCTTTATAAAAAAATATACAATTAGGCTTCCTTTTTAACTTGATGATTTACAATTACACGTATATGAGAGAATATGGATGTTTTCTTGCTTTATTTTGGTAAAAAAAAGGTTTTGTTTCACCGTTGCTTTTCTTCAGGGAAATGAATTGATCGTGGAAAAAACCCTAACCCTATCCCTGTCATTTCCTCGGATTAAGATTTTTTTAAAATGCTGCAACTTCTGGGGTTCTGATCTCACCAGGATCGGATCAGAATTTTACCTGCCAAATTGCAAACTAACATTTGCCTAGATAAAAACAATCCAATGAAGAAGATGTATAAAGGCTATTAATGTTTACCAATTCCATTCAATGAAGCTACATACACAACATTTTCATATCTGTACAGTTATCACCTAAAATAATTTATATAAGTTGGAATGCATGCAAATTGTTGTCAATGTAGCTGCAGTCTATGAGAGAGAAGGAGGGGGTCATTCACACTGTTTCACAGTATTGTCTGGAGGTGGAGGTGGTGTTGGTGGTTGATAGCAACAGTTTCGTAGGGCAAGCCTGCAGAGTACACTTCGAAGGATATAGATGAAAGAGAGAGAGAAAGAAAAGCTGAAAACCCTAAGGATGAATGAACTACTACTATTACTTTATGTATGGGATCCAACAAGGACAGCGACTGTGGCTCACTATTTCAGATATTTTATGATTAAAGAAAAGTGGAGATGGAGCTAAGCCTCAGTCTCACGGGAAGACAATGTTTTAGACCGAGATATTCATCATCTTACCTTTTTTTCAGTACATGATGAAAACTACAATTCAAACTAGTTTAGATTACAGCAGAGACACAAGTTCAGAAAAACACTGCTCTTTTTTCCTGTTAGTCGAGCTCATCAAACGCCATACCCAATGCCCAATGTATATCTCAACAAAATTTTATAAGATATGACGAGCTAGCAACAAGATGTGTTGGATTATGCTCAGGAACATACTTTTACATGAAAACTACATACAACACTACATGATAGCTGCACTGAAGCTTAATATCTTGTCTTTGTGTCTTTGACTGTGACATTTAATTAATTCGATTCCCTCAAAGTCATTGACTTGAATGTGGCAAGGAAAAACAATTTTATTATGAGAACTAGGCTGGCGAAGTAAGGTCACAGCGGATAGTTAAAGAAAGGAAAACAATATTCGGATTAGTGAGTATATTTAACTATATAAACTGGGGTAATTACTAATTATAGAGTAAAAAAAACTAATTAAAAAGGTGGTCCACAAATAAGAGCAAATTAAAGTGAGAAAACAGGCTGGAATGTATAGAGTTATTAGGCTTTATAACCTACTAATGTTAATGCTTACTTATTCATAATCATAAATAATGACCGAGAAACATGTCAATTCCGCTTCACATTGCACATGCCTAGAGTTGCATCAAACCCAATTAGAGGTCTAGTAGCCACATACATTAGTATGCATGTTCTACCAACTTATTTAGGCTCTAAAGAAAAGACTACCTAAGTCCCTGGATATAAGTTTTAAACAATACACGGTCATCATCTAGGAAAGAAAAGGCAAGAAATAAAACTAAGAGACACGGTAGAGCTTCAGTCACCTAGCTAGAAGAGTCCAACTAAGGCTACATAGCCAAGAGTCCATAATAGACATATAATATCACCACGCCATCAGAATATTGCAGGTCACGCCTCAAAAAGTATAAACCCTAGAAGGGTTAATACTGCAATCGTAATTCACAAATTACCTCCTCCCCCTCCTCCCTCACTGATATCCTCCGAAGAGGTATCAGTCCAAGGAAGGGCATAAGGAAAGGAATAAGCAGCTGCAGTAGATTGCCGATAAAATCCAGTTCCTTCGTTACCAAATCTTGCAGTAAACTGCCTTTGGGGCACATGTTGAAATGCAGCAAGTCCTGGTGGCACAGAAAGAGATGCTGGAGCGATGTCAGTGTAAGAGTAGCGTAGCAGATCGGCGTTTGCAGCATCAAGCTCCTTTTGGAGCCTTTGAACTTGTCTCTGCAGGAAAGAGATGGCTCCTACGCAGCCATAAACTGGGTCCCTCACGCGTGCCTCTGCTTCATATGCGAGTGAGTTCACTGCATCCTCCCTCTGCTGAGGGAGGAGTTCGTTCAGGAGTTTGGTCACATTGCTCGCACCAAAAATTTTGTGGACGTTTGCGAATTTCTGAGGCTCTTCGGGTGGGAAGTAAGGCGCAAAGATGCATCCTGGCATGCATTTCCTCCTCAAGAATTTGCAGGCAGCACATGGAGAATTGTAAGAGCTGGATGATGCCATTTGCCTGCACTAGAAAGATTGGCATGAAACCAATTAACAAACTTCATATCCATGTCAAGTTCTTCAGTAAGCAGTTTTGAATTCAAACTTCTTATCAAAGACAAAGCAAATATGAATGATCCGAAAACTGGATCTGATGCAAGTTCGGTTGCACCTCTTAGTATGTATTCCACTTATTTTTTATAGCCTTGTATTCCACTACTTTTAAATTTGTTCTAGGATTTTTATTATCATGGTTGCAGAATGAAAAAGCTTTTCTAAGTACTTACAATTTGAATAGTACAAGTCCTATCATAGACCCTTAAGTCTTCTATGAATCTCCCCCAGACAAACAACCCTTAACTTCCCCTCTTCCTTTACATACAAACATACATGCAACGAGATTATATATGCTGACTGGCATAAATTCAAAGATTCGTTGTAACTTTCAATTATAATATTAATATGATTATCTTTATCCTTTCTTGTTTCCTTTTCTGAAAAAGATGTGTTTTCCTTCTTTCCTCTTTTTCTTTTCTTTTTCTGTTCATGACCAAAAAAACAGTAAAGAACTCTTGGTTTTAAGCATGCTATCTGTAAAATCTTGATCTGAATTTCTCCTGAAGTTTATGGTATATTTTCCTCTTCTGCTTCATTTCCTTATCTCAGGAAACATTATATTTAATGTTCAAACACCGGAGGAGAAAAGTACACTTTATCTGTATAAATCTTTCTTCTGCTGAAGAATTAACTCAGCTGCATGACAACGTAGTCAGTCATAATTTCCTTCTGAAAACATTAAATAAGTTAAGCCAGCGAGGGATCTGGCTTCTGCAACAAACCATGATTATTATTTCATGACTACACAATAAAAAAAAAACATAAAAATAGAAAAGCCCTAGAAAAGCATCGTTTTGTTCTATCAACCGTTAATTTAGTCGAAAGAAATACAAACAGAGAAAGAACTATATACGCATAAAGAAAAGGAGCAGAGAAGAAAGCAAGACACAAACATGATTTTACCTGTTTTTGATGTAGGTTTCTTTGGTAATAGATGAACTAAAAGGGAAGTACCTTTTTCCCTTGTTGGAGGTCCTTCTGAAGCTGTTCTCTTTTTTCCTCCCGAGACAAAGTAGCCTAAGCCAACGGGAGGTATAAGCCTCAGATTTGTTAAAGGATGGAGCACTCCTAAAGAGGAAACCCTAATTAAAGAGAGGAACAAGGGGAGAACGACAAACAGATATAGTGAGAGAGAAAGAGAGAGAGAGAGTGTGAGCGATGAAAAGCTGATAATTAAGTGGTAAAAGGTGATAGTAGAGGGGGGAAGGCAAACAGCATTGAGTGGATGGAGAAGGAATGGATGCAAAAGACAAAGGTAATAAATGGAGGTAGACTAGAAAGAATAACTATGACCTTGTATCCAATAATAATATCTATCAGGAATGTGGGTGAGGATGTCTTACATTCTCCATCCCACTCCAACTCATGCACTGAAACAGATTTATATTTTTGGGAAAACATCAAACCACATTTTTGAACACATGTAAAGGGAGAAAAAGGTTGAAAACAAAAAGAATAGGAAGGGTTAATAAATTATTACAGATGTACAGAAATTAATTAGCACCGCATAAAAGAGTAAAACAGATGGCAGTGGTGTGACATAAGATCAAATTGATAATGATAATAATAATAATTAACACCGTGACCAACAAATGTTCAAGCCTGTCGGAAATCCTTAGTGGTTTGCTTTACCATCTTGCTGTATAAGGACACAAAGGGTAACAACAATGCGTGTGTGTACGATCATTTTCACACCAGGAGCAGAGATGGTTGGACTTTTGTGTTTCAATAGATCATAATCCTCCCTAGACTCTAAACAATGATGATGCGGTTGTTATTATATTTGCAAAAATCAGCATGGTATATACATGGTGATATTTTGAGTACACTGCACCCAACTGCCCTCAGTATTTAATTATACATTGACAGAAGTAGCTTATTTTTACAGATCACTACAGTATCTGGGAAGATTGACCGAGGATAAAATTTCAGAATACATAGTAGATAATTTCCTTCATTTCCACTCTTATATATAAGCTTTGTCTATATGTGTTATGTTAAAGTTTGATGATAAAACATTGGATAGAAAGAAACAAGCAATCAGGGGTTGTTTTATTTTCCAAACCTTAAACAAGTTGACCATATAGTTGAAATTTTAAGACAACTCAATTAATCAAGAAAGTGTTTCAATGAATTAATGGAGCCAATACATACGTGGTTCATAAATAGTACTTAGGAATGAATAGGGAAGGTGGAATTAAATTTGAAATTGAAGTACGTAGTTACGGAACCTGGTTTACGGCTGTTCATAAAAAAAAAAAAAAAAAAAAAAAGAAACAGGGTGTATGTTGAAAAAAGGATATTGTAAAAAAAGGGGAAAAAAGGTTTTATAATTAGAGAGATAGAATATTT
>Ga0099825_1003246_pt1 | contig 21668 bp, 11 predicted proteins | sample SiratroredBW_FD_76838 | JGI IMG/M metagenome (GOLD analysis project Ga0099825, IMG submission 76838) | Root nodule microbial communities of legume samples collected from California, USA - Siratro red BW | ecosystem: Host-associated > Plants > Roots > Nodule | place: USA: California | collected... | reverse complement strand
TTATTATTATTATTATTATTATTATTATTATTATTATTATTAAGTTATAACAAAAATAATGTTGTATTCAATGAATAATTATAAAAATGAGTTTTCTTTTAATTTATATGGGACTCTGCCTGGTACAGCTGGTTACAATGTTTTTCCTTTTGTCATTACAACTATAATCAATGGAAATTGTGTTTTGTAATATTCTTACAAATATAATTCATTTTTAATTACTGTACTTTTTGAATCACTTCAACAACAAAATTATAAATATTATAAAAATTAATATAAAAACTATTTTATTTAGATATTTTGTTTACTAATCACTACTATAATAATTAATTTTTAAATACGTATTTTTTTACTATGATAAATAAAAAGATATGTCAACTAATAATATTTAATAAAAAGGGTAAAGTCTTTAACTATTTTTTAGGGTGCAAAGTTTCATAAAATTTTACACTTAAAATTCTGATAATTGTCTTTATTAGCATAATAAATAGTAAATATGTATGACAATTCATAAAAAATACACTTTCTTATTTGTTACTGTATAATATTATGTTGTAATCTTACTGATAAATGTTTTATTTGGTAAAATAAATAACAAATATTCATTTATAATATTTAATTAAAATTATAATAATTATATATATATATATATATATATATATATATTTTTTTTTTTTTTACTTCCCCATAATTCTTTAAACATCGATTCTCTCTCATTTCCTAGATTTCATTTGTTTTTTATTGTTTTTAAGTTCTTTCCTTCACCTCACATTTATTGTCTCTCTATCTGTTTACTTTTAATTCTTCTAATCTTAAATTAAATTAATATGATTATAAAAATATAAATTTTAAAATCAATATGCATTAATATGTAAAATAATAAAAATTATTATGACAATTAAATTTAGCTTGATAAAATAAAATAGCATGATAAAATGCAGACACGAGTAACTGTGTTTATACAAAATTAAGACTTTGAATCATGAAATTAAAATAATATATTTATCTTAAAAACATATTTTTCTTCTAATAAGTAAATAAAATATTAATTAGAATGTGAGTTTTATAATATTTTTATATTATAATAAAAGTTATGAGTCTTATAATATTTTTATATTAATATAAAATTTATAAAAAATGTTTTAAAAGTAATGTGAATGTACATAGAATAAGTGAAGACTCATGAAATTATCCTTGCAATGAAAAAAGTTACAATAACAAACTATAACATATTATACTAGTTGGAAACAAACTACACAAGATATAACTGCTAACAAACTAAACAACATATAACTGCTAATATGTACAGTGTTCATGTTCATAAGATAATAGGATCTTTAAAATATAATATACATACTAATACTTTTAACATGATAAAAATATCATATCAAATGTAAACCCTAATATGTACAGTGTTCATGTTCATAAGATAATAGGGTCTTTAAAATATAATATACATACTAATACTTTTAACATGATAAAAATATCATATCAAATATAAACAAATATATTATTACATAAACATTATCATAATACATATATGTAATATATGTAGTTCCTGGTTATGGGTGCTAATAAATTTATATTTAGATATATGGGTGCTAATAAATTTATATTTAGATATATATCATGCTATGACTAAATGAAATATGTTCTTAATAAAAAATTCTCAAATCATGATAAATGATAAACAAGTCTCATTAAGGCTAACACTTAAAAAATCCTAAATCTACGGTAATTTAGTTGACGTATATTTTTGATGTCACATAAAATGTTTGCTACTGCACTGATACGTTCTATATCTAAAATTAACAGAAAATATTAACAAACAGTATGTGTGTAGTATTGTCCATATATGTTCTTTGAAAAAAATCAAATTCTATAATAACAACTAAGAAATAACAAAAATATTATAGTAACCACCAGTATTTGCTCCTTCTTCTAAATCTCTTATATCACCTGAAAATGAGAACCAACAATAAGCAATGATGTTGGAAGAAACTAGAATAACAGATGAGAGAATGAAGAACTCAGTAACAAAGGAGAGGAGAACTCATATTCCACACATTATCACTCCTCCTGCCCTTCTAACATGTATACTTCTCTAGCCTCTTGGATCGTTGGCCCATTCTAGTGCTCCTCCGGTATGTGAATTAGTTACCACCTCACTCGAATCTCTTGCCACGTGTATGTTTTTATTTTTGGGTCCCATTATATTATTATTTGTATCAATACCTCCTCTATTGAAATTAACCTTGCCCTCAAGGTCAAGGTGAGGATAAAGTCATTGAACTTCATGCTCCCCTTCCCATGTAGCCTCTTCCTCAGGCAATTCTTTCCACTGAATCAGTACCTCTGACAACCAAGTACAATTTCTTTTAATCTTGTGTTTGTCCAATATAATTGATGGTTGAAGTATCGATCATTTTTCATCATTGAGTAAAGTAAGGGATACTCTGTTGTTGGGGTGCTCCTTCACATTCTTTTAGTAAAGAAATGTGGAATACTGGATGTATTTTCGCTATATCAGGCAGCTTTAATTTGTAAACAACTGAAGATGTGTTCAGGAATCTCAAATGGTCCGAAATAATGCATACTAAGCTTCTGATTTTTGCATAAGGCTATTGAACTTTGGCGTTACGGTTGTAACTTATCAAATGCATGATCACCAACTAAGAACTAAATATCTCTACACTTCATGCTATTTTGTGCCTTGAGGAGGTTATTCTTAAGTTCACCAAGTAATCTGTCCCGATCTTGTAACTGGTGTTGTACCATTGGATTATCTGTTGGTTGAGGTTCATATTTGATAATTGGTGGTGGATCTGTGGTGGATCTTGAGCAAAAACAGCCTTGTATGGTGTCATACCTATGACAGCTTAAAAAGCCGTATTATACCAATAATTTGCCCAAGGTAATAGCTTACATCAGTCCTTTGGACTCTGCTGAGTATAACAATGCAAATACATTTCTAAGCACCTCTTAAAACCTTAGATTGACCATTTGTTTACGGATGATACGAGGAACTCATTGCCAACTAAGTCCCCCGTCAAGTAAACAAATGTTGCCAAAATCGGCTAGTAAAGAGCTTGTCTCTATCAGATACAATTGAGTGTGGAATACCATAAATTTTAATAACATGTTGTATTAACAAGTCTGCTACCATCTTTGTTGTAAAATCTGCTGCGAGAGGAATAAAATAAGCAAACTTTGAAAGACGATCCACTACAACCAAAATAACTGAACAACCATGAGATAATGGCAACCCGGTAGTTAAATCCATTGCAATATCCCACCATATATACTGAGGAATTGGCAGTGGTTGCATAAGACTAGCATGAGGATGAGTGCTATATTTAGCTTGTTGACAAATTATATAATTCTTCACATATTGTTGCACATCTTGAGTAATCCCTTTCCAAAAAAAATTGGATTGCTATGCGAGGTAGAGTTCTTTTAATACCAGCATGTCCACCAACTAAAGAGTCATGAAAGTCCTTTAATATCATATGTCGAATGGTGGAAGTTACAGGGATTAATAATCTGCCTTCCAAAAACCAAAAAACCTTGCTTGTGTTGAAGTTTAGAATCAGGTCCTGCTGCGGATGGAAATTTTCTGTACGAGTCATAAGTAATTAAATCCTACTGCAACTGATGAAGAAAGATAGGTTGTGGTTGAGATAAGGCCATGAAGGATTGTGAAAGCCCATCAACAACTTGATTTTCAGTACCTTTTTATACTTAATATTGAAGTTATAACCAAGCAATTTAGGAAGCCATGTCTGCTGCTCTGGTGTTTGAATCACCTGTGTTTGCATTTCTTTGAGGCTTTTATGATCTGTTCTCACAATAAAATGGTGCCCCAATAAGTAATGCCCAAATTTCACTACTGTTGTGGTGATAACATACATTTCTTGTGCGTATGCTAATTGTTTTTGCATCAATGGTGATATTTTCTTCGGAGAAAAAGCTATTGGATAACTTTCTTGGCTCAACACTGCACCTACCCCCTCTGCCTGATACATCTGTTTCAAGGACAAAAGGTTTAGCAAAATTAGGAAGTGCCAACATAGATGTGTGGGTAAGTGTTGTCTTGAGTGAATTAAATGCCTATTGAGATTTTGTAGACCAATGAAAAATATATTTCTTTAGCAAATTAGTGAGAGGGGCAGCCAACATAGCAAAGTTTTTGATAAACTTACGATAGTAACTTGCTAATCTTAAAAAAGCTTGTAGTTGCTTAATTGAAGCTGGTACAACCCATTGTTTAATTGCTTGTATCTTGGTTTCATCAACCTTGACTCCATCCAGTGATACAACATGTCCCAAATAATCAATTTGGGTTTGGCCAAAAGAGCATTTGGAGAGTTTGGCAAATAAAGAATGTCTTTGCATGATGCTTAAGACCAAATAAAGGTGTAGGATATGTGTATAGATTAAAATGTTATCAAAGAAAACAAGGATAAATTTGCATAAAAATTATGCAAAGAACTGAATTCATTTGGACTTGAAAAGTGGCAGATGCGTTACTCAAGCCAAATGGCATTACTAGCCATTCATACAACCCTTGGTGAGTGCAAAAAGCTGTCTTGTAGCAATCCTTCAAAGAAACAAGAATTTAATGATACCCTGAATGTAAATCCAGCTTTGAAAATATTGTGCTCCAAACAATTCATCAAGTAATTCACCCACTGTGGGCATAGGAAAAGAATCCTTAATAGTGACTACATTAAGGGCCCTATAATTGGTGCAAAAACGCCATGTTCCATCTTACTTTTTGACAAGTAGCACGGGTGAGGAGAATGGACTTGAACTGGGTTGTATGATACTCTCGAACATTTCAATAATAATATGTTTAATCTCAATTTTCTGACTATGAGGATAATGATAAGGTTGAACTTTCACAAGGGCGCTGCCAGGCATCAATAGGTAGGATGGTATGGTCATGAGACCGTATTGGTGGTAACCCATGAGGCTTTTCAAAAACATTATTGTATTGCTGTATAATCATAGCCAATTCAGGCTTCATGTATGTCGACAATTCCAACAAATGGTGGGTTGACACTTCAGGTGTTTGAATTTGAATGACATATAATTCCGCTATAGAGTCTGTGACTTGTAAGCGGGTGAGTTGATGGAATTGAGCTAGGCTAGGGAGATTTGAGGTTTCTCCATGTAAAGTGATAAGTTCTCCATTGATGTAAAAAGTGAGGAAGCGATCTTTCTAATTCACTAAATGAGTATCTAAAGTTATCAACCATTGACTATCAAGAACCAATTCAACTACAATGATAGGTAGAACATAGGCTGAAATATACAAAGAATGACCCTGGATTTGGACTAGGATATTCTGGACTTCACCTTCATATTCCAATTGCTCTGCATTACCCACCAACACTTTTAACTGTGGGGTTTGATAGATGGGTAGCTGTAGAAATTTAGCACTCTAGGTTGGATGAAATTATTAGAACTCCCTCATTCAATAAGGATTTGAATCTTATGGCCCTGGATAAATCTTGTGAATATAATTGTGTCTCTCATTATGGTACTTTTCATGACATTGTATGATGAATGAGGTGTCTGATCAAATTCCTCAGACTGATTTTGGACAATCTGCTGGCTCTGTACATTTGGGTCTAGCTCTGGGAGTATTTCATCCTCATATTGGGGTAAGAAATAATGTTTATTAGCACACCGATGAGTAGGAGAATACTTCTCATCATAAGTAAAACAAATCCCATTTTTTCGACGAAATTGAATGTTAGCTGAGGTTAAATGTTTTAAGTTGTTGGGTTTTGCTGGTGTCGGAAGTAACGGTGGGGGGTTTTATGATTGCTATTAATGAAAGTTTAGAAGTATTTTGTGAGTGATTTGGCTGGGAAGTAAGGAAATTTGTGTTTAAGAGCTAGGGATGATGGATGAAATTTTTCCTCAAAGAGTTTAGCAAATGGTACAACTTGGAGTAATGAAGGAGGGGCTCCAGATATCACTTCACGCTTCAATTCAAGTATTAATCCCTCATATGATTGATTAGCTAACTCAGTGAAGGAAGCATAATAGTCTACCACTATGGAGGATTCCTTTAGCTTGAACAGATCCGAACAGGGATTATTAGATTGAGATGGGCCAAACTGGATTTAAATGGTAGTAGACAACAATAGCCAATCAGGTACTTGGTGTGCTTTTTCTAGTAGTTGAAACCATGGTAAGACTTTTCCTTCAAAATAAATAGAAGCAATGCCAATTTTTGCTCATGAAAAGTGTATATAATGTGAAAAACTTTTTAGCCTTGTACAACCAAGTCATTACGTCATCACTAGTGAACCGTGGAAAATCCAGCTTCATAGAGCGAGGATGGGAAACAATTGAAGTGAAAGGCTATACTGGAGAGTCCTTCTGAGATTTCAGGAGTAGCTGATGCAACTCCTACAAATGTTGATCAATCTTCTCAAATCATTGTGATCCATTTGCATAAATCGATCATGATGTAAATCCATAGCCTCCGAAACGCATTTCAGTTCTCTTTGCATCTGTTTCATTTTGGTGTTGTCAGCCATAAGTAACTCAGTGAAAGCACCAATGATACTTTCTATATCTAAAATCAACAGAAAATACCAACAATATGTGTGCAATATTGTTCATATATGTTCTTTGAATAAAACCAATTTCTATAATAACAACTAAGGAATAACGAAAAGTATTATAACAACCAGTATTTGCTCATTCTTCTGAATCTCTGATATCACCTGGAAATGAGAATCAACAATAAGCAATGATGCTGGAAGAAATTATAATAGCATATGAGAGAATGAAGAAACAGAGGAGAGGAGAACTCACATTCCACACACTGACTCTGCTCCTGCCCTTCTAGTATGTATAATTCTCTAGCCTCTTAGGTTGTTGGCCCATTCTAGTGTTCCTCCTCACTTTTTCCGTGGTCTGTGAATTAGTTACTATCTCACTCAGATCCCTTGCCACCTGTATCTTTTTATTTTTGGGTCCCATTATATTTTTTATTTGTATTACTGCACCTATTATCAAGTCAAATGTGAGTCTCTTTTAGCTTCTCCCCACATGAAGTTTTGTTTACGTGACTAAAGAACAATGAAGTCAAGATATATATATTAATATGAGTTTTGTGTTTATCACTGTCACCTAAAACATGACATCACCTCAGGTATGCTTGTTATACCCATCAAGAGCCATGAAAATTTGCCGATTAAAAAAAAGTCATGAAAATTTGCAAATAAAAAAAAAGGCTTATGAAAATTACACATCCATGATCACCCATCTATGGTCAAACCTTATATAATATATTGCAACACATGTACATGTATATAAGCGATCCAACCAGGATCTAATACTCGGGTCACTAAAAAGGCCACACATCATGTATACATCATGACGTGCATATCTCAATGGAGAGATACTCTCACTATTTAAGCCAAGTACAACCTAAAAGCAAACCTTTTTGGGTCTTCCTGGCTTTAGCCTTTTTGGGTCCTACTCGTTTTAGCTTATCAATTAACATTAATTGCTTGGGCTTTATTAAGAAGTGAGTTTAAGTCTAACTCATCATCACAAAATTGGTTTGTAAAACGAGGATTATTCTCACTTATATACTGTAAACTCACTTATATACTGTAAATTGGTCTTATCTTTAGTCTATGTAAGACATCCAACAAGTTTCTAGCAAATGCTTAAGTAACAACCACTTGTTGGAATCCAACAAGCTTTAGAGAACTCATCCTCTACCTTTAGAGGCTTGAACATTCATCCAACACTTGATCATCTAAGTCATATGTCATAAATTGTTATTCTTATGCATTCTATACATTACTTAAGCTACATTGTTCAATACTTAAGTGGTATACTTCCAGAGGAGAGAGATTTGTCTCAACCTCTCTTGCTTAAACTGCATGCCACCACTTGATATATACCATGTCACTTGAGTGTCAAATCCATCACTTTAGCCATATTTAACTCGAGAGCATACCAATCCAAACTTACTTTTAAACAAAATACCAAATTTTATATGATCTATACATTTTAAAACAACCATCACCTTACATAGATATAATATTAGTCTCCTTACTTGAATTCAAACACTTTTTAAGTTACAATCTTATTAGAATTCCTTCTAGCAGACCTATAATCTAGCTAAGTTTCCAAAAAAATCAATCAAAATTTCAAAATATTCAACGCAAATAAAGTTAAGAAATAATTACAAATTTCTCATTTTCTTTTTATTTCTCGTTTGTCGATAAAAAGACCCTATTTTCACTTCTATATGTTTCTATTTAGCTACTTTTAGTTAAATAGATGTTGTATTAAATAAATAAAATTATTTTAATTTAACAAAGATAAAATTATCTAATTAAGATTAATATAAAAAATAATTATAAATATTATATTATCTTTATATAATAATATAAATAATAAAATAAAAACAAAAATATGAATATTCACATATTTTCTGTCATTATTTTAGAAATATAATTTTCTAATGAAGTAAAATACATTTCCAACCAAAGTAAAACTTTCTCACCAAAATCCAACTTAAATTAAATTCAAATCCAATTTCATATCTTCATTAAGATAGGATCAAATGGGATCGTGAAATAACCACCAACAAGGCTGCCCTACCTTCTATAATTAACACAACCACCTCTCCGACAAATTAAGCAGCTGATTAAAATCCTAACTTCTTTTATATTCTTAATCCTTAGAAGTACTTATCTTCTTTTCTTTTATTGGTGGGTGGAGGAAGTAATTGATAGCGTGCAGTAAGCAGCTTTCCTAAAACCAAAGTTTTGTAACAAACCAAACCGTTAAGGATGCGTGTCTAGTCCAGAAAGGATATTGTTTTCAATCATAGATTTGTCTCGTTAAAACAAACCCAACTCAAAAGGAATATCAAGAAAAGTCCCAAGCTAACATAAGGGATATAGTCTGTTAGCATGTAAAACATTTACTTATTATTTACTTTGGAGAAGGGTAAAAATAAATTAAATGTTCTTATTGTGACAAAATTACTAATTTTTAAGTATTTATATTATAATTTGATTTAAAAGATCAAAACATATATTTTTAGTGAAAGAATTTAGAATTAAAAGTTTAAGATCTGATAAAAAAATATAATTTCTAAAATATTTAGATTTATTTTCTTTATTTGTCCTTATTAAAAAAAATAAGTATGTTATTTTTATTAATAGATACCAATAATGACAAAATATATTTAAATTTTGTTGATAATAAGGATAGATTTTGTATGTGGGAAACAATTTCTTATAAACCCAACAAAGCTAATTAAATTTACTAATTTATGGGATGTTAATAAAAATATCTTATATTAAAGTTATGGTGAGTAGTTCATTTCTTTTTCTAAGAAAACAATCAAAATGATACATTGTTTAAAAATATGTTTTCTTAATCAGATATATTTTCAGCTGTCTTGTATTTTCAATGAAAATAAAAATAGAAAAACTAATGGATCTTGTACTTTATCTTTGGTTTTTGATAAATATTTTTAAGCAAGTCTTCCATAAAGTCCTTATAAGGGGGTAAGAATGTATATATATATATATATTACTTAGAAAGAGTTTCATTATTAAAATTTATACTTATTTTTTTTAAGGTTTTAATGGTTGTTATTATATTAATTTAAACAAAATTTTATATATTTAATTTCTCAAATATTTATGTCTATCATATCAAATAATTGTTGGCACTAAAATAAATTAAACTTCATTTAAATTTGGGTGAGTTAAAGGGTCAGTTTTCGAGAGTCACTAGTCTTATCCATACAATTTAAACAAGAAAAATTAGAAGTTTTCTATTTGTTTAAACTTTTCTTTTAAAAGATAAGTTCTTAATTTGTTATGAAGTGTTTGGATAAACTTTTAAAAGAACATCAATCTTTAAAAGAAAAAAAGAAATCATTTGTTTTATTGTTAGAGCAAATATTACCCAATAATTTCATAACGACAAATATTATGCATGATATGTGGACACTTTCAATAATATAAGCTCTTTTTTCTTATTATATTATATTATATTTCTTGTAGTTCTCTTTCCAAGTATAGGAGACAAAATATTTTTCAATATTATCCTTCAAATAACTTTGTTAGCATGTTTTGTCATATACTCCTACTTCTGTAACGCCTTCTCTAATATTTTATAAACTTTTGATTAACTTATGTACGACATCTAAATAATAATATCAAATGACATCTAATAAAATAATTATGTATTATAATATGATAGAAAAAAATAAAGTAACTAAAAAATATTGTAGTGTTTAAAAATAAATAATCTACTTGTATGTTTAATTAATTGAAACTCAAAGGTAAGTAATGGATTCAATTAAAATATATTATATAGATCACATGTTTCCCCTTCTAGATAGACTTGGATGACTAATTGACAACACACTATGATCACTATTGGATTGATATGATAAAAGACAACATAAATGCCATTTAGGGCATAACTCATTATTGGAGATACACATTATAGGTGAGTCCACTTATGCATGTACACTCACTGGGGAAGGATTAAAACAATACAAATATAAGCCAACAATTTCCTTTGTTGCCTTGCATGCTTTATAGGTATGGTGCCCTTCCCACTCAAATGGATAATTGGCTATGCCTGTTTTGAATCACTTCTTGGTTGTCATCATCCTTATTAGAGGACCTTATAGTGGGCACATATAGCTCAATGTGAATAGTGATGGTGGAACTTGAGTAAGAAAAGTTGTGAGAACCCTTTCAACCATGTATACTTTTTATTATATTATTAGGTAGGTCCACTTTTGCATGTGATTTTGGAGGGATTACAATAATACAAACATATGTCACTCATTACCAGATATGGTGCATTTCCCCACAACACTGGTTTACAATTACGTGGTTGACATGCATAGGTAGCTTGTTAGGATCTGTCAAAACTTGATGCTGTAAAGATGCCAAAATTAAATTTGATTCTACTTGTATAATAATGAATTTATAACTTGATAATTATATTTATATATAGTGTATTTTAGTCTATGTTAATACTAATTCCCTCTCATTTTCTAACATTCAAATTTTTAAAGAAAATATTATTTTTTGTTTGTTAATTAAGATATTGAAAAAGAGTAAAATGAGTGTTGTGGGGCTCAATAGTGACCTAGTAAAAAAAACTAATTAATGATTGAGATAGGCCTTTAAATGGTTAAATAAAGTGTTTTAAGCTAAACAAAATAAAATAAAAAATGTTAAGAACAAAAAAGTTTAAAAGAAGTATTCAGATCTGAAATTAAAAACATATTAAACTATAGTGTTAACTATGTGTTGCTTTCTAGGGTGCAATTATGTTCATAGATAAAAGATGCCAAAATTGGTATAAAACCAAGATTGAAGCAAAACCCAAGAAACATTAGATAAGTCTGTGTACATTTTGGTGCATGTCATGTGTTGATTGGAATGTGAAAGTGGCACTGCAGTCCATCTCTTGGATCCACTGCAGCAACATAACACACACATCCTTTTCTTTTATGAGTACCTGCAAGTCAATCCCAATAGATTTACATGCATAAGTGGGGTCCAAAAGAGAGTACAGACTCTTAACATCTCCATCCATATAATGTCAGAGTCATAGAGATAGTTAAGTGTATAACCAAAACATGAGAGTTCATTATTATAGATCACGAGATAGTTAAGTGTATAACCAAAACATGAGAGTTCATTATTATAGATCACTTAAAAGATTTTCAGATTTATGAAATCAATTTTATACTTCAACTAATTTGAGAGTTTCAATTATTTTCCTTGATATTTCTATCTGTTGGTCATGTTAAATGAAAGTGAAATTTTTGGCACAGAGAAGAAAAAAACATCCTGACATAAAAAAAGTGATACATTTTTATCTTGGGAAAATCGTGAAGAAAATTTCTCAAAAAAAGTAAAATTAAAATTATAACTTAATTATATATTTATTATAATTGTTGTAAATTTCACATGTTTACTAAAATAATAATATCACAACATTATTAGTTCAACATTTTTAGTTATTTTTAACATTTTATATTAGTATGAGATTTAACTTATATATTACTAATCTAGGAATTTTTTATATCAAGATCTAACTGGTATAGAAAGTTGAAAAAAAAAGAAGTTAATTGTGGCGCTATATTTTAAGTTATAAATGAAGAGGAGTGGCTTTGACATTATTGTATTAAATATCTAAATTTTCAAAAGGAAAATTTGAAATAACAGAAACTATTACCTTATGTTCTTTTATCCAAAGAAATTTATGAAAGAATATAGAGAAATTTCTTTTCAACAATATGTTTTATAAAAATAATAAAATGTTTTATAAAAATAATAAAAGAGAAGTTATAAGAGGTCTACTTGCATGTTTGTGGTTCTATTTAAACTGAATTTCTCGAAAAGAAGTATTTTGTTTTATTAGTTAATGATTTTCTTTAAAAAAATATTTACTTGATCAAAAGAAAGAGTGATGTCTTAAAAGGCTTTAAGAAATTTAAAGTATTAAAATTTTGAGAACAGACGGAGGAGGAGAATATATATTTAAAGAATTTCAAGAACTCTTGTGAAAGAAAAGAAATTAAGCATCAAATAACTTTTCCATACACATAATATAATAATTATGCAGAAATGAAGAATCAAATCATTAGAATATGATATAGAGTATGTTGAAGACTAAGGAGTTATCAATATATTTATGGGGGTGAGACTGTGTTCATTTAAGAGATTACTCCAAAAGAAGTTTGATTGACAAATAAGATTAAGTCATCTAAGAGTGTTTGGATCAATATGCTACAAATATGTGCATGAGCAATTAAAAAGAAACTAGATGATAGAGGAGAGCAGATGATATTGCTAGGATATCATCAAACTGGTGACTACAAGTTGTTCAATCCTATCAATAAATAAATTATAATGAGTAGAGATGTCGTGTTTAATGAGTCTAATGGTTGAAACTGGATGTTAGACGCAAATGAGCAGTATAAAGAGGTTTTATTGAGTTTGAAGAGGCTAAAACTAATGAAGAACAAAATGTTGAATCAAGTAGAACAAAATTCACACTTTTGACTTTAAGGAGATCTTAGAGGAATGATATTCCTAATAGGTTTAGAAGTTTCGAGATGACATCAGATGTATATATATATATATATATTGTTCATTTTGCTCTATTCTTAGAAAATGAACTAGTCATCTTTGAAGAAGCCATTACAAAAAGTAATTGTGTTGATGTTATGAATTAAGAGATTCAATTCATTGAGAAGAATCAAATGTAGGAATTAGTGTCTCTACCAAAAGCCCAAAAACCAATCGGTCCAGTGAATTTTGAGCTCAGAATCTGCTAAGCGAGCCAATGATGCGCTTAGCAAAAGATGCCGCTCAAAATTCACACTTTTGACTTTAAGGAGATCTTAGAGGAATGGTATTCCTAATAGGTTTAGAGGTTTCGAGATGACATCAGATGTAGATGAAGATATATATGTTGTTCATTTTGCTCTATTCTCAGAAAATGAACTAGTCACCTTTGAAGAAGCTACTACAAAAAGTAAATGGGTTGATGCTATGAATTAAGAGATTCAATTCACTGAGAAGAATCAAGTGTGGGAATTAGTGTCTCTACCGAAAGCCCAAAACCCAATTGGTCTAGTGTATTTTGAGCTCAGAATCTGCTAAGCGAGCCAATGTTATTGGGAAATACTCTCTTTTTATGAAACAAACTCAATCAACCAAATATTTCAATTATTAGTAACATAATTGTTGTATTTGGTTATGACTGTTTTGATCTTATTGCAATGGTCAAATGACTTTAATCAAGGAATTAATTTATTGTGATTGGATTTTTAAATAACTATCATTAAGGAATTAACTTGATTTGACATTATTGAAAAAGATAACTTGTAATATACTATATGTATGATTAAGAATCACACATTAGTTTTCAAGTCTCATCCCAATATTTGATCATACTTAAGAATTACAATCATTGTATTCAATCACCTTTCAACTCTAGCTTTGTGAGCTCTCATTTTATTTTTAATTCATTATGCAATTTGAAAATTTTATGGTTATGTAATTTTTGTGAAGGAAATAAGAACTATTAATGTACTTTCTAATCCCTAAGAATATGACAACCTCTTAAAATATACTACAACAGTTGACTCGGTACACTTATCAAGAGAGTCCATCAAGTATATGTGACCATGATTTTTGAGATATTTATGATAATGATTCTATATTTGAAATATAGTTACTGTTTCTGAGAAACTTTAAATGGGTAGTAGTAATATAACATAAAGAGATGTAACTGAGGATCATTAATTTTCATTTTTGTCACTGCAAGTACTACTATAATTATAGAGAAAATTGAGAAAATTTTAACATCCATGATTTTACTTAAGTGATTAAAATATAATAAAGCATAAAACATGGTTGTGCATCATGGAAGAAGCAAGTGTTTTGTTAGTTAGACAATACAACATTATGCAATCTTACTTTACATTTGATAGGGCATCAATATGCTCTTAAGTTAACATAGTAATTCTCAAATATATTTTGTAGGAAGTGACCATTATTTTCATCTATTAAAGAGATATGTTCAAGCATAAGTCACATCAAGTGATCTATTGGATAAAGAGTTAAAAAAAATTTCTTCATCAGCAACCTCACATAAGCTTATTCAACTCTAGTTTAGGTATTTGCCTAATACAGCGTACACTTTTATCACATTTTAGTGCAAAAGACTATGCTACCTAAGGAGATAAGTGTTATCAATTATGGATGATTTTACTTAAAGAAGAAGGAACATTTAAAGCTACGTGGAGTGCATCTAATGCATCATCCACCATCAAGCTTGTTAGACTTAGAAAAGATATTCAAGTAAGTTGAAGCTACACAACAATTAGAAATAGATTTGCAATAACTATATTCTTCTAGCTCATATTTAAAGTCATTCAACAACAAGAAAAAAAAAAGAAAAAGAGAAAGGACATTGTATTGTGTTGAAACGATTTGAAAGAATTAAGAATACTGAAGGGGTTAGCTAGGAGTGACTACAATCTCAAATAATATTTGATTGTACTTTGTAGCATTAGTCTGCCTCGTAGAACTCAATCTATTGATTTAGAATTGGATATAATCTGTTGTGTTAGACAAACTAGTATAAAATATAGTGTATATTTCTTTTTTTCTCCTTTTTTTTTTTACTTTGTATTTTATTATCGTTTATTCTAATTCAAGAGGGAGGATAATCGCTAAAACTAAGTTTAAAAAATAACTTATCGAAGCAAATTTGTTATCAATTTGGAGTTACATCTAATACATTTTATCAGATAAGATCTTCTGAATTAAAAAAAAAAGTCATTAACAGATTGCTTAATATATAAAATTATTGTTTGCATAACCATCATTAAACAACATTTACCAAAAAAAACTTTAAAGAATCCTTAAAACAGAATTCAACCCTACCCTCTTAGTGTTTTTTCTATGTTCTATAATAATGATTTAACTAGAAACATACATTACTAACATGTTTTTAATCATATTTATTTAAGTTGAATTAAATTAGATTAAATATGCTATATGTTAGGTAGTTAAAATATAAATTATACAAATAGATCAAATTGATTCAAAATGATGTTAAGAAAGTACTCAATCACACATTAAAAAAGCAAATTAAATTATTATTAGATCAATTTGACACAATTTATACATTTTTATGGACTACTCTCTACGTAAAATCATTGAACAACTATTTTATTTCCTAAGTTAAAATCATTGGTATAAAAACTCAAATGACTATTTATTTGTAATAAAGTGATAATAAGTTATTTAACTCTAAAACTAAATGAAGAATAATATACTGTGATGTCCCAAATTTTTTAAAAAGTAAATTAAATAACTTCATTTTAGTTTAATTGACTTATTTTTTTTATGTATCTATAACCGTTACTAATTGTATAATTGATTTTAATTGATTTGACTATTTTTATAGGTATTTATATTATAAGTAGATTTGAAGCTTAACTCAACTTTACAAAATTGATTTGTAAGGTGAAGTTTGCACCCATTTATAAACTATTGAAAGCCCTATATTTAGTTGATGTGAGATCTCGAATACATTTTTCTAATGCCGAGATTGCTTAACTCGTGTGTGAAACTATATATTTAAGGATGGTCCGATAACGGATCGATAACAGGTGGCTCGATAGGTCTAACAACCTTATTAGGATAGACTTTAGATCTATATTAAAAGTGAATTGTAAGCCTAATTCAACTTTACAAAACCAATTTGTAAGATGAAGTTTGCATCCACTTATTGTTGAAAGTCTTTATCCCTAATGGATATGGTTTTTCAAGAATCTATAACTCCTACTCATATACATAATATTGTATCCTAAATGTTAACTTTCTGTTTTAAAGTTTTTCTATCTACAAAAGTTAGATTGATAAAGTTTCATACTTTTTTTCTGAACAAACTTTGACTAATTTATCCTTGTTAAAAATAATCTCTTATAAATGAGTCCTACACCTAGTGCATAACATTATGGTAAGATATTAAAATGTAGGTTGATTATAAGATATAATATTGAAGTAAATTATGAATTGATTGTTTAAATCTTATATAATATTTTGTGGAGTCCACTTAAAATATTAAACTGGTTTTTGCTTATAAACAAAATCTTAATGAAAGACACCCTTAACTAACCCTTAAATATTAATAGTTTTATGTTTTTGTGAGTTTCAGTCTTATCCTTGAAAGAGGCCTTTATAGATTGAGGAAAAGAAAAGTTAATTACAATTATTAAATCATTAATGTCTTTAAGAGACTCAAACATCAGAGGATAAGGACTCTTTCTTCAGCTTGTTAATTTAGTATAGTACTATTTTTAATTTAAAATACATTCCAAAATTAATCAAACTTCTTGCACATCACAGTGTTTGCAGATTCTGAAATATTAGTTAGAAAATATATGTTTCAGATTTTAATTTAAGAGTTTAGAAGAAGAAAAACTGAAAAAAAAGGTGTAAGAGGAAGAAGTGGTAGGAAACAGTATGAAATTAAGGAACATGCAAATAATAGTCTCATTATAGTTTAGAATAATACAATGATAGAACACTATATGAGATAACATCCACTTGCATGCACATGTTCTTATTTTATTTCAAAGGATGAAACTACTAGAACTTTAGACATGGATGGCCATTCCAGAAGGCTAATCCTCCAGGATCCTGAAGTGCTGAATCTGGATATTCTCCACATCACGCTTCTTGAAATCACTACGGTTCCTGTTAGCAAAGAACTTGCCATAGTTGTACTCTCTGAATCTTGCAGGAGTCTTCTCAGTAACAAGCTCCTCAGCAGGCTTCACTGTAACATGGTGAGCTGGGAAAAAGAAGAATGGAACTGAAAACCTTTCCTTGGTTGTGTTCACCACCACCCTGTGCTCCACACTCTCATACTTGTCATTGCTCCAAACCTGCAAAATCCTCTTCCAACATTGCTCAAACCATTTGATGAAACCAAAATTGATGCTAACAAAACCATGCAAAATGACATAACATACATACCTGAACTATGTCTCCAACATTAATGATATATGCACCAGGGCAGGGCTTAACAGGAATCCATTCTCCATCTGACTTCCTCTTGACTTGCAACCCTCCAACATCATCTTGTGCAAGCACAGTCACAGCACTGGAATCCTTATGCCTACCAACACCAAGTGCAAGGTCAGGGAAAGGGCATGGAGGGTAGTAGTTCAGTCTCACCATGCTCAGTTGGTTCTTGAAGCAGTCCTTGAACTTGTCAGCAGCCAAACCTAGGCTTGACAAGATCATCCCCACCAGCCTGTGTGCTAGCTTTTCCACTTCTCCAGAATACTTCTCCATTGTTTCCCTGTTCAAGCATAAATATTTGAAAGGTGCAAAAGTTTCATCTTCATATATCACATCATTAGTCAAAGTCAAACCCCCACAAACCAAATTCTCACATTTTCTTCTTTAGATGATACACAACAGAATAAAGCTTCAATCTTGTGATGAATTAAGATATGGGGTAACATTACCTGAAATGAAGATCATGCTGGGGCCACTGGTTGGTGAGAGTCCTGAGGTCCTTGTCATCTGGCTCATAGGAGGATGGAACTTGTGCATTGTCTTCCACAAGGTAATCAAACACCTCCTTCCAGTCTCTCACATTCTTGGTGTGCTCCCCATCATGGTACCCCATTGCATTAAACTCATCTCTTCTCACTTTTCTCTTCTCCTCCAAATCCAACCCAAAGAACCTTTTGGCCTCACTCTCAACCTCTCTGCATAACTCAGAGGGAACCCCATGGTTAATCACCTGGAAGAACCCCCACTGCTCACAGGCCTTCCCAACCTCTGCGATGATCAGTGATTCATCTCTGGTTCCTGAGAGATCAATCACAGGAATCTCATTCACCTCCACCACCTTGGATTTAGGACGGTGTTCTGTGGATTGAATGAAAGCTGGATCAATGACTCCCATGTTTCCCATATCTCTGATTTTTTCTCTCTTTTTCTCCTTGATGCTCTCTCAACAAACACATCCTGTATTTATAGATGGGGTCTTGTGAATAGCCATAGAGTTAGTCTATTTTCTATAAAAAAAAAAAAACACAAATTTGAGTTTTTATTTGGTTTTTTCCCTTTGGAGTTGGTAATCTAGAATACATTGAATGTGGACATATGTTTTGTAACATTCAATCAAAGAATGGGGACAAAGATTTATCCATGTGGCTAAACAATAATTGCAGTTAATTAATATTATTGTAAGTAACTCATGCTTCTAAAATAAAATAATATTATTTTTATGGTTACAAACCCCAACTTTATTGCTAAGATGACATAAACGTATGGTATGGTATGTTATCTAATCAACCTTGGAAATTTAAATTTTCAAGATTTGGGAAGAGTAAGTCAAAACTAAAACTAAAAACTGACATATTCACACATCACATGACCTTATCTAAGGTTATTGAAGGTTTACAGGTTTACAGGTTTACGGTTTACCCCTTTGTAAAGCAGATAACACTATGACTGGGACCAACCTTATCTTCAAACACTAATTTTTGTATATTATTTTTAAAGATTAAATAAATATTATACTTTTTTTAGAAGAATAATTTTTATATATTTTTATTGAAAGACTAATAAACAATTATATCAGATTGAGGTATAAATCAATTGTTCTCTATTATACCACATTATTTACTGCATTTCAAATTGACAAATGTTATTAGCAAAATAATTCATTCAATAATTTGTTATAAAATCACTTTATTTGTTATAATTCATTAACTAATTTGTATAATATTAATTTTTTCCCTATTTTTCTGTTTCAAAATTATTTTTTTATAAGAATTTATATTATAATACACTGTCTATATTTCTTAAGTATAATTTATTATTTTGTAATAATACAGATATAAGACATGATGTATTGGATTTCTATTAATCTCTTTTTAACTATAGAAATTTTAGAATAGTTTGATTTTTATATATGTTTCCTTTTCAAAATTTTATACAGCATTAGTTATTTTTTCCTTCATTAATTATTTATTTATTTTTTAAGGAAACTTTAATTAAATTGTACATATTTCTTTCTTGTAATGCAACTATTTCACTATGACAGGTAAAACCTTTACATATTTTGGTTCCAACGCAAAATTTTTTATTTCTTTTTTATTTTCTAGATAAATGTCTTAACAAATATAAAAAAAAATCAAATTGTTATATCTGTGAATATTAAGAATCATTTAATTTTATAAAAAAAATAAATTATTTTTAAAGATAATATTAAAATTTATTGAATTATACTTAAATTTCATTTTCATTGTATAAAACGACATCAGGTTCATTGAGATTCTTTTCAGAGAAATAGTTGCATAATAGACCAGAGATACGTTAAAATATTTGAAATGGACCAGAATGTCTGAGTAAGCGTTTTCACATAGAGACAAATAAAACCGTGAATGCTCGTGAACATCTAAATTTGGTTAAATCCTAGGATTTGATTGTAAAACTTTTGATTGTGTTTCATGTTTTCTTTCACCATTTCACTTATTATTTTAATTTTAATGTCTGCTGATCTCAATTGCTCTTACCAAGGTCCTTTCTTCTTTAAGACTCAAAACCATGTTTACAACATCAAAGATTCTTTGTGAAGATCATGTTTCTTTTTCCTAATTAGTATGAATTTTTGGTAACTATAAAATATTAACATCTGAATTCTTTTTACAAATCATTGGGACCACACAAATACTATATGAAATAATATTTAGTAGAAGTTACATGCATATTAATTAAGTTATTAATTGTTTTAAAGAATAATTAATTATCCAAAATAAATACTATTGTTCATTTATGTTCATAAAAAAATTGAATTTTTGTAACTAAATATATTTAATGAACACTTAGGTATTTAAAATTAATTATTATTTATAATCATTAGTATTAAGTTTTTATAACTTTAGTACTAAGTAGTATTTTATCAATTTATATTTTATATGTATTTCAAAGTTGTTTTTAAAGGAAATAAAAATAATTATATAATTTTTCATTTTAACATTTATTTTTTCATCTAATACAGTAAATACATGTCCAAATTATTTAAAGTTATTATAAGTGTTAAAAGTATAATAGAAAAGGAATATGTTATTAAAATTCTTGAGAGAGATGAGAAGGAACAATTTGAAAACAATGAGAAGAATTAATAAACAAAAGGTTCCTCCTTATGTTCCCCTTTTATCATTCTTTTATGATTTCTTTCCTATTTTTTTTTTCTTTTTTACAATAGTTATAAAATAATTTATACAAAGCTATATAACTATTTTATTATCATCAACAAAGATGATTATATTTCTTGGATCAAGAAAACAACCTCAAAAATATTTTTATTTCTGTAACATAATAAATATGTATAAATAAAATAATTAAACATGAAAAGTAAAGGTATAATTGAGGAAAAATGTAATTAAGGTTGTTTGAAATTTTGAAGTAAAAATATATTGAATGAAAGTTATTGGGAAGTGAAACGAGAAATAGCATGGAAAGTATAAACGGTCCAGCCTCTCTTAACAGATCTCCAATAGATAGATAGCAGCTTCAGACTCTCAGACTCAGCCGAAACCCTCCACCACACACTATTGCCACACTATTCTATGCACCTTGAAATTTGTTTTTCATTTAGTATAAATTCAAGAGAAAAGAAAAATCAAATGTAATTTATATATTCATTTATTACTATTAATGAACATGTGCATGTGCATTTAATACACTTTTATATAATAATAAAAATAAAAAAAATATTATTATTATTATTATTATTATAACTTTAACATAAAAGATGTTATTAAAATTTATATTGTACATTAAAAAAAAAATTGTGCAAAAAAATGTCATAAAAATAGAGCAAAACTGTAATAAAATATTTTCTAAAATAGTTATAAAATATTTTAATTTTTATTAATTGTTATCTATGACTATATATAATAAATATATATATATATATATATATATATATATATATATATATATATATATTTAATATAAATATTTTAATTTATATTTTTTTTATATATTTTATTATAAAATATTAAAAGAGATATAAATTTT
>Ga0099825_1003245_pt1 | contig 21672 bp, 8 predicted proteins | sample SiratroredBW_FD_76838 | JGI IMG/M metagenome (GOLD analysis project Ga0099825, IMG submission 76838) | Root nodule microbial communities of legume samples collected from California, USA - Siratro red BW | ecosystem: Host-associated > Plants > Roots > Nodule | place: USA: California | collected... | reverse complement strand
TTGTGCTAGTGGAATTCTCCTCAATTATGCATAGGTTCTTTGCCAATCAACCTCTCACTCACTCACACAAGACCAAATCCCAAATCTCCTCCAATTGCTTGCTTGCTTTGTCTTGCTTGTTTTATCTTGTTTGGCTTCATCAAATCTTTATTCTTGTGAGAGTAATAACAGAAATGTATTGACAAGACTTAGGCCGGGTACATACTCGCTGAACTGCATAACATGATTTGTGGTCTTCATTTTGGAGGCTGCAATATGGCAACAAGAGCTTTGAGAGCTGGATATTATTGGCCAAGAATGGAAAAGACTCTGTAGAGTACATCAAAAGATGCAAGAAATGCCAAGAATTCGGCAATGTTCTGAGAACCAAACCAGAAGCATTGCATCACACGAGTGCTCCTTGGCCATTTGCTTAGTGGGGAATAGATATCATCGACCCATTCAGCCTCGTAAAGGGACAATGTAAGTACCTCTTGGTCGTAGTGGATTACTTTACTAAATGGATAGAGGTCAAGCCCTTGGCCTCTATCACAGCTAACAAAGTCCAAGCATTTATGTGGAAAAACATAGTTTTCAGATTTGAATTTCCAAACACCTTCATCTCAGAAGGCAATTCATTAACCAAGGACTTAAAGATATCTACAAAGGGCTCGACATTCACTCCATCACTAGTTCTGTGAAACATCCGCAAGCTAATGGACAAGCTGAGGCAGCAAAAAAGGTCTTTCTACACGAATTAAAGAAAAGGTTGGGTACAACCAAAGGAAGATGGACCGAGGAATTCTTGGAAGTGTTGTGGGAATATAGGTGCACGCGGCAGTCTTCAATGAAAGAGACCCCATTCAGTTGAATTGGGTAAACCAAGCTTGCATTGAGAACTGTTCAATCCAAAACTTAACCATGAAAGTCTAAGAGCCAACTTAGACTTGATTTGTGAGCTAAGAGATAAAGCCTGAGTCCGGGAAGAAGCGAGCAAGAGAAGAGCAGAAAGGAAGTACAACTCAAAGGTAGTGCCAAGAAACTTTCATGTCGGAGATTTAGTACGGAGGATGAGAAATGAAGCAAGGCAAGGGGAGGGCAAATTCTCCACCAATTGGAAGGACCTTTTAGAATTCGACATGTAGTAGGGAATGGATCATACCACTTAGAACACCTATCAGGGAAGGCAATACCAATGACATGGAATGCATCTCACCTTAAATTTTATTTCAGTTAAATTGTATTTCAAACTCTGTGTACTTTGAGCACTCTTTCTTAACTCAGTCTTTTTTTCCCTAAGGAGGGTTTTGGCTGAGAAGGTCTTAATGAGGCTCTAATGAAATGAAGTTATTCAGCTACTAAGCTCTTCTCCTTATTTTTAGAAGTTAAAAAGCGAAAACAACAACGCAAGTTACTCATGATCGACACTTAAATCAGACCCAATCTAAAACGATTGGTACGGAGGCTGAGAACCACCCCGACCCTCACTTCACAAACCCAATCTAAAACAATTGATATAAAGGCCGAGAACCACCACGGTCCTCACTTCAAATCGAATCCGGAATGATTGGAATAGAGGTCGAGAACTACCTCGGCCCTCACTTAAAATCCAATCCAAAATGATTGGAATAAGTTGACCTTGGAAAACATCTTTTCCAATGTCAAAATTGTTGTCCTCATCCGACACCCCATACAAAAGGACAGCTTGGTTAAAACCTTCTTAATGAACACCAAGGATATAATCCTTGAGGTCGACAAGCTCTTGTTCAACCTTATTCGTTTGAGATATCACCTCGTCCCTTTCAACAATAGCGTTGTCCCGCTCTTGGGTGATCTCGAGAATTCTTTCTTGACCTTGGGATATCTTGGCCAAACGTTCCTCTTCTCTTTTCTCCAAGTCATTACACCTTACCTTCAAGTCTTCGATGTCGGTTTCAGAGGTGGCAAGTTCAGCAGTAAGTTTGGTGACTTGGTTGATCAAGGAAATTTTGGCTTCGAAATCCAATTTCAAGGCGCCCCTCGAGTCAGCTAACTTTCTCTTCAAGTCTTCAACCTCCTTGGTCGACTCTCAGGAGTACTAGTTGCTCAGAAGACGAGCAACAACCATAGCTCGCGCTTGGAGCTCCAAACAATTAGTCATGATATCGCCCTTGAAGGACGACATCAACACGTCGTTCTTGGTCTGGCTAAGAGATATGTTCACACCCTTGTGAAACGCCAAGTCGTGAGAGACTAGTTGGCCTCCCTTGCTGCTACCAACCTCCATAGCAGAAGCTTTTGCCCTCTTTGGAGACCGACGAGGAGAGGTGTGTCGTCTTGATTTTTCCTTATCCTTCCTCTTATTTTTCTTCTTAGCCACAGGAGGAACGAGGTCAACAGGGGGCACTTGTTGGACAAAAGGGCAATCAAGTATCATAGTGGCATCGACAGTGGTGGCCTTAGCGGCCGCATCTCAAGTCCTCTTCGCCTTCTCTTGGTGAAGTTTCTTTAACACCTCGGCAGTAGTAAGACCCTCTTGAGCCACGATTCCTGCAAGAAGTAAAAATAAATTTTGTTCAAGTTAACACTAGTTGAGAACGACATAGAGACACAGTTATACATACCACTCAAAGATAAAGCTTAAGGAGTTTCTGCGTAGGTAATCTCGTCAGAAGCCTATCAAAAATGTTAAAAATCACTTGATCCTCATCGGTCAACGAGGACCTCGACTAGAACATGATCACTCGTCCAATAGAAAGGAAATTTTGAAGTGTCCCGGTAATAAAAGTATTGTCACCCAGCTGGTTCGATGAGCAAAAGAATCCAGACTTGAATCGCTTATAAGAGATTGTGTAGGGCGAGAACAAGGTGGACCCATACTGACTTACCAAAGACAACCAACGAATGGGGGTACTCGACCTAGAATTATAATAATGAATCTATGATTGAGGGGAAGGACGAACACCAAACATTTCACACAAAAGGCAAAAAGATTGAAGATAACCCCAAGAATTAGGATGTAGTTGGGTAGGGGCAACATTGGAATACGCAACGCACCCATGGTGAACTCGTCAAAGGGAAGGTGGACATAGGAGTCAGTAAAGAAACACCCATACATGTAGAAGAAATCTGACTCACTCCCTTCTTGGTCATGGCAGACACGGTCAATGACCGAACATGTCTGATTGATGTCATCCCCTCCTCGGTCCCAGGGGTAACCATGGGAACACTCGCAACAAAATACTCTAAAGACTCAAGCCACCTATACTTCGAGGACTGTTTGGCAACTAAGGAATTAATCCAATCATACCCAGTCTTAAGAGGAGGATCGCTCAACATGGCACCACTCGATGAGTTCTCAACCACGTTAGCGTCACTGGCCCTGACCACCAAAGTGTGCGAGGACGAGGAGTCCTCATGAGAGCCGACCAACCCCTCGGGTACGCTATTAGAAGACCGAGAAGAAGAGGAAGAAGAAGACAAAGACAAAGAGGACGAGGAAGACATGATTACCTTGGTTTGGGAAGTACTCTTCGTAGCTAGCCACTCAAAAACCTCAAGAAAAGAAAGATATCGGACCTTAGACAAAGAAGCGCAGTATGAAATGAACAAATGAGCCAAAAACCCCACTTATAGACCCTTGAGTACCAGGTCATGACCCTTCGACTCCCAACTATTGGGTCTCACAGATCTCGAGTAGGGCATACGTCAGCTCCACACCCAAAGGCCCAAGGCCCAGTTGCCTACCCAATCTCAACCATCAAATAAGAAACTAAACATTGTTCAATCCAAAGGGTGTGAATCCATCAAACGTCGTGAATCCATGAAAGACTATTGATATGACAGAGGGACTCATTAACTTGTCGGCCATAGGTCATTAGAAAAGCTTTTCGCAGTTTGGAAACTACTTAAGCTTGGAGGTAAGAGTACTACTCGACCAACAAGGTATGCAGACTCCGCAGGTTGTCAGTCACTCAGGCCGACATGTTGTCAGCCAACAAGGTATATGGACTCCGCATGTTGCTAGTCGCTCAAGCCGACATGTTGTCAGCAAACAAGGTATATGAACTTTGTAGGTTACCAGTCACTCAGGCTGACATGTTGTCGGCCAACAAGGTATACGGACTTTGCAGGTTGCCAGTCGCTCAGGCCGACATGTTTTCGGCTAACAAGTATACATACTTCGCGAGTTGTTGGTTACCCAGACCGACATGTTATCGGCCACTCCCACGTGTCACTTGTTGATTACATTGGGTTCAACGTCAACCCTTTGACAATAAAGCATCTTTTTATGGACTCTACATCTTCCCCGTCTGAAAAAAGATATGTTGAGTGTGTTTTACATCTCCTTCTGACATAAGGTAAGCAAATAATCAGGAGTATCTCATTTTGAGTAAACCTTACATCTTCTCTCTGAGAAGAGTGAGAAAGTCATCATTACAAACACTGGTATATATAGTGAGTAGCCACAGGGAAAATGGTACTTTCATTCTAATCCAAGTTACACTAAATATTTGATAACTAAGTACTGACTCAAGAATTGAAGTACCTTTTATAGGTACCTCCCCCCTTTTCTAGACTTTGAAGATCGGAGACCGACAAAGAAGCTGTTGAAATTGATATCTTGAAAGTATTGTTGTTACCTCAAAGTTCCGTAAAAACAGGAATAGTGATTGATTAGAATGTTTTTTTAGGAGGTTTGGAAAGGATCTCAAGTACTAGAAAAAAATACTTAAGTGCAGAGATTAACTTGTTTTATTGTTATATTTGGAAACAAAATAATGGTCCGAAATTCTTACTAAGTGATTTAGAAAGACACCCTTTAGGACTCCAAAATCGGTCTTTGAATGACTAAGTCGATTTTAAACTCAATTCTCTATTATCAGCTTTATTGTCGAGCTGTGTTTTAATCCACTTTTAACCACCTCGATCCACTTCAGGCCTAAGTGGGGAACTGTTATCGCGGTACATAATCATTTGCATCGTCTTATCTCGCGATTATTTCAGATCTTTGAGACTCGTGGTGTGTCTCACTAATCCCTTGCCAATGATTTTAGACAATATCACGACAGTCTTGACGTTTCTAGTCCGATCTCACTGAACGGCATAAATTTTTAGCTCCAACCCAGATTGGGTTTAGGGTAACTTGCCAAACAGTGTTCTTATAATTTCGTTCATCCATGACCATAAACACGTGTTCTGATAAACCAAGCCTAGGAATCAGCCCCCGCATTTCATTCTCACACGATCCCAAAAACTCAATCCCAGTTGAAGACCATCTCCAACGAGACACGCGCGTGTTAGAGTCAAGCTCCGACTTCGTCTTCTGCGTCACAAACGGCGTCGCCCACAAACTCTCTTCGGCCGACGAGCTTTTCTTCAACGGCGAGATCATTCCCACGCAGTTAACCAGAGTTTCCATTCCTTATGAACCGCCTCACCGTCATCACCAATACCAAGACCGTCAACTTCATCAGCAACATCAACAACCACCTTTTTCAACGACGCGCAAGAAGATGCTCAAAGAGTTCTTGTCTGAACCCGAAGATGACGACATCGAAGAAGAGAGCCCCAATTCAGCTTCTTCCTCAACCCTTTTCTGGCGTAGCAGCAGCGTCAACTGTGACGGCGCCACACGTGGGAAGGGCATGCTTCGTTCTTCTATGCAGTTTCTGTCCCGAAGCTATTCAACTGGGTCAGCACCCAACACGCCAAAACACGCCGTTATTGCAAGGAAAAGAGTGGAGAAACATCGGCTGCAGAAACAGTCCTCTGGTTCCTCGATGTCGTTGTCGTCTTCATCCTCAGCGAGTTCCGGTGCTTATTATTTCTATGATTCGTGCCCGAAGCCTTCCTTGAAGAAAAATTTTGGGTCCGCTTCCAGTAATGGGGTTCGAATTAGTCCAATTTTGAATTTGCCACATCACAAAGCGACTAGGAGCATCTTTGGATTTGGTTCACTGTTCTGTAATGGGAAATTAAAAGGAAAGAAATAGAAAGAGGTAACAAATTCTTCCCTTTTTTTTTTTCTCATTTATGTATATTTTAATGCATTATTCATCTCCAAATCCTTAAAGTACAGACGGTTTTCTGCGCACGAGTTTTGGTTCCTGCACTGTCTACAGAGCGTACCTGTAAATTCTTGAATATGATATAGAAAAAAGAAAAATAAGCTTAACCAACAATCTCCGATTCTTTTCCCTGCTAATACTATTCTCCTTTCTTAATTCCACCAAATAGCACACTGTGCGTATTATTTTATATAAAGATAAGACGACTGTTAAATGGCCGAATTCTGACCCATTTTCGTGTTTTATACAGTAAACCAGTCAGAATTCATTTTTTAGTGAACCAAATTTGGGTCTAGAATTTTTGAACTTTTTTTAAACGTAAATGCATTTAAAAAATGTAATAAATAAAATGTAAATAAATATAATAATTATATAAAAGTAATTATTTAGTTGTGTTGAATTAAAATATTGAATATTAATTGATTTATAATAAAAAAACAGAAAATGAAGAAAAGTTAGAAATTAATAAATTAAGTAATTAAAATTTAACAAATGTAAATGATATTTGAAAATTTTGAGAATAATCAAAATAATTTTTTATTGACAAATTATCAAAAAAATGATTAAATAATACAGTTAAAGTTGTTTTTGTGTTGTGTAATTATACTTGTAACGGATAAATAAAAATGGTATTTTATAAATATGATGGAAGAGACTAAAACGTTCATTGTTATATTTTGAAAATAAAGTTGTAAAAGTGAACAATTTAAAAACGAAGTTTTTATAAAAAAAAATAAATTATAATATCAATAATGTTTTAAATATAATGAAATAAAACATAAAATGAAGTAGTAAAAAGATAAATTTGGTTTTGAATTGAAACCATATAAAAAGTTAATGATTTATTAAATTCTTTATGTTAATGACACTAAAAAATACTACAATATAATTTATTTGATGGGAAGTTAAGTCTCAAAGCTAGGATTGTTGGACAAATAGTTTCTTATGTATTGTATTATTTGACATTATAAGCGTCACTTTAGGCGGCCTTGTTACATGATGTTCATTCTAGTCATAATTTTATGATTTTGGATAACCTTGGGCGATTTATAGGCCTTCATGTATTGGTCATTATTCTTTGTATCTAACTTCTTTAAACAAATTAATTTAAACTATATTTACTTCATCCAACTTGTACACAAGTTTGATGTACATGTCAGAATTATAGAGGACTTATTTGCATGCAACTAGTATGTGTGAATAAGGTAGGTAAAGTTGTAAGAACTTTTTACAGTTTCATCACTTTTCGTCTACTCTAACAACAATTTTTTCAGCTAGTCGAATCTTTAGTTGATCATCTCCTCCCCTAAGAACTTTGTGTAGCTTTTATCAATTTCAAAAACTTTTATTTTAACTAAACATCTTCCAGTGCATTTGATACAACTACGAAATAGACATGAACATTAATCATTATAGTCACTTCTCTCCCTCTTTGTGTGAAACATTTGTTGAACCTAGTACATGTACATGGAAGATATCGAAAGATTCTTTATTTTTTTATGACTAAATTAATGAATTCAACCATGTTGTTCGTTGAGTATCCCGATTGTTTGACTTCATCCCATGCTAGTGCCCACTTATTTCTAGAAATTTTGTCAATCTAATTTGTGGCTTTTGGATTGACCCCCTTTATTATGTTATAATAGTAGTTTGTGCAAGCCTTAGTTCTTGCGTACAATGGATGTACACTAGAAGAAGTTAAGTTACAAAGTGGTGCTTTTAATTGAGTGTTGCATTCTTGAAGCACCTCATCAAGTTTTGTGCAATGTATCAAATGTAATACACATGGACATAATTACCTTCATTTCATTATTCCCTTCTCTTTTATACATACTATGGATGAAGTTGTGATGGTTTAAAAATAAGCACAATCCATTATGAGGTGTGACGCACTTCTTAGGTTTTTTAAGAAAAAATCAAGCCCCGACCATTTCACCTTCATCCACATCATAGGTAACGGGGAGTATATTATTCCTCCCCTATTGTGAAACTGTCACCTAGAGGGTGGTGCCTTTGTATTTGTCAAACAAAAACGTGTCATTGACTTGTTCCATGGTTTTTAGTATCAAAACCCATTAATGCATGACTTGAAGGTCCATAACAATCGTTTGAAGTAGATTTTGTCTTACACTAACTACTCACTATAGTTTGTGGTTGCATGGTCATTCAATACTTCAAACCAGAAATAAAGGTTGACATGGCTTGCAATAGTATGGACAATTTGTGGAGTAATTCTTCCCAATTGTTGTAGAAATTCTCAATAGTTTGAAGTAGATTTTGTCTTACACTAACTACTCACCATAGTTTGTCGTTGCATGGTCATTCAATACTTCAAACCAGAAATAGAGTTTGACATGGCTTGCAATAGTATGGACAATTTGTGGAATAATTATTCCCAATTGTTGTAGAAATTCTCAATAGTTTTCTTTGCCAACCAAGTCTTTCTTAATGTCACAATGTATCCCGTAGAGAACTTGATATGACTAATTATGGTTACAATTGGAGTTAATGACTTTACATCCATAATTTCTCAAATGTTTTATGAAATTATGTGTGACTCCAACCTATTGTGATCTTGTGAAATAAGAGATGTTGCATAAGTACTGACTCCTTTCAACTTTTGGATCTCCCAATATTACTCCTTGGTATGCAAAATTGTCTTACACCCCCAATTGTAATGTCCATGAACACACTGCATTCTTAATCTTGTTTGGTTGCAATGTGTGGCTGTGAAAATGCATTGAGTGACGTCTCTTAATACTGAATTGCACTGTATGCGACTGGAGTTGAGTCAAGCGCCAATTGAGATGTGGACCTGCAGGGAATTCCAAGGAAGGTTCCTTAGATAAGATCCTAGGAGAATGCTTCAATTTTTAGGACTTCAAAAGAACAAATGCATAGTCAAATTCTTATTCAATTTCAAAGTAAGTGTTCTAAGGAATGTGGGACTAAAATTACAAGTGCAATTGTACACTCCTTGAATTTGGTGCCTCATTCCCCAAGTCCCATATCAAGCAATTCTTTTGGAAAAACAAACTTTTATATGTGCTAGCCTTGGATGTATGTGTGCATGGATGTGCTATTTATATATACATAGTCAAATTTTCATTCAATTTCAAAGTAAGTTACAAAAGGGGAAAGGGGTTTTATTTATAGACGCATAAGCCCCTTGCACTCAATGTTCTAAGGAATTCTTTGTAAAAACAAACCTTCTAGGCTTTTATTATCTTTAGGTATTTGTTTTCTTTGTTCAGATTTGACATGTATGTCTAGACTTTCATAGTTCATAAAAGTACCTTTACAAGATTTTGTAAAAAATACTTTCTTTTCTTTTGTTTCCATCATTGTATACAAGACCAAACTTGTCAGATACATGTATTGAAGTGACAAAGATAAGATTAAGAGCTTTAGAGCTTTCAGGAAATTTTTGAAATCATGTGTCTGTTTCTTGCAAAACTTTTCTTTTCTAAACATTTGTCTTTTGTGTTGTTCAATAGACAATATCTATTCACTGGTTGTAGGTTGTTCTCTTTTTAGGTTTTCATTTTCTAAAGTTAAGGCTTTAAACCTTTCTTCTTTGATCTAATTTTATTATAATTGTGAACATTGTTGTATATTATACAAGTTCTTCGAGAAAGAATGATATTTATTTCTTGCTACATTTGCGACTGGTGCACTTGCCATTGGAAGCAAAATATATGCTAACATTTTTCAAATGTATCTTGTTAAACACTTTTTCTTTCCTTTCGGCTCGCAACCACTCCTGTGTGACCACGATCAAGTGTTTTTTTCCCAATCCAATCTTAGCTTAATTCGGTATTCTTTATGTCAAATGAATGTTTATTCCATGAAGGTTTTCTTTTTCCATACCTTTTGATTTATTCAAGATCCTATCAACCTCTTAAGGTTCGTATCACTATTTCATTTATTCTTGAATACCCTTTTCTCCTTCTTCATTAGATTTTGCTTCAGTATATCATCCTTCACGTCTACGAGAGAATTCATCAACGAACACTAGTAGAAAAATGGTCTTCAAAATCGGTTTTGGGAGGCCTTTAACGTTGGTTCCAGAACCGACGTCGACCAAGGCGACCTTGAATGTTTTCAAACACCACGTCGGTTACCAAACCGACATTATATTGTCAGCCTCCATCTCAGTTTAAACCAGGCACCAACGTCATGAACCCATTCCAAAATGGTCTAGAGGAGTGCTCTAGAGACAACACCACATCGATTGTTTGGCTAAAACTGACGTGGTGTTCACTTTTCACATTGGTTTTGAGCTGCAACCGACATGAATAAGTCATTTTTTAAAAAAAAATCATGGATTGATAAATCTCTAATCGATACAAGAAAAACACCACAAAAAGTTTTAGAATTTTCTAGCAAATATAAATATGTGAAATCAAAGACTATAATTTAAAAAGATGGATGAAAAATAAGAAAAAAAATAAAAAATAAACTCTAAACAATGGAATTTTAAAATTTTTGAAGGCCCAACCACCTTCAGCTACTAGTGTTATTTTAAAAACAAATTCAAAAGCCTCATTATATAGAAAAATATTTTCAATTATAAGTACTGATATAAACAAGAACAATTATTCTTGAACTATTCTTAATTTATTATTAAGACTAGATTTACTTAGTTAAATTTGGACATGCGAAGCTAGTGAATAACTTATGGTTAGATTAAAATATATTTAAGATGAAAAACATTTAAGATACGATGAATACTTAATTAATGTTTATTATTTAAATATGGAAACAAGTATCTTGAACATTGTTGGAAATGTGGATACTATATATATATATATAGTATCCACATTTCCAACAATGTTCAAGATACTTGTTTCCATATTTAAATAATAAACATTAATTAAGTATTCATCGTATCTTAAATGTTTTTCATCTTAAATATATTTTAATCTAACCATAAGTTATTCACTAGCTTCGCATGTCCAAATTTAACTAAGTAAATCTAGTCTTAATAATAAATTAAGAATAGTTCAAGAATAATTGTTCTTGTTTATATCAGTACTTATAATTGAAAATATTTTTCTATATAATGAGGCTTTTGAATTTGTTTTTAAAATAACACTAGTAGCTGAAGGTGGTTGGGCCTTCAAAAATTTTAAAATTCCATTGTTTAGAGTTTATTTTTTATTTTTTTTCTTATTTTTCATCCATCTTTTTAAATTATAGTCTTTGATTTCACATATTTATATTTGCTAGAAAATTCTAAAACTTTTTGTGGTGTTTTTCTTGTATCGATTAGAGATTTATCAATCCATGATTTTTTTTTAAAAAATGACTTATTCATGTCGGTTGCAGCTCAAAACCAATGTGAAAAGTGAACACCACGTCAGTTTTAGCCAAACAATCGATGTGGTGTTGTCTCTAGAGCACTCCTCTAGACCATTTTGGAATGGGTTCATGACGTTGGTGCCTGGTTTAAACTGAGATGGAGGCTGACAATATAATGTCGGTTTGGTAACCGACGTGGTGTTTGAAAACATTCAAGGTCGCCTTGGTCGACGTCGGTTCTGGAACCAACGTTAAAGGCCTCCCAAAACCGATTTTGAAGACCATTTTTCTACTAGTGTTCGTTGATGAATTCTCTCGTAGACGTGAAGGATGATATACTGAAGCAAAATCTAATGAAGAAGGAGAAAAGGGTATTCAAGAATAAATGAAATAGTGATACGAACCTTAAGAGGTTGATAGGATCTTGAATAAATCAAAAGGTATGGAAAAAGAAAACCTTCATGGAATAAACATTCATTTGACATAAAGAATACCGAATTAAGCTAAGATTGGATTGGGAAAAAAACACTTGATCGTGGTCACACAGGAGTGGTTGCGAGCCGAAAGGAAAGAAAAAGTGTTTAACAAGATACATTTGAAAAATGTTAGCATATATTTTGCTTCCAATGGCAAGTGCACCAGTCGCAAATGTAGCAAGAAATAAATATCATTCTTTCTCGAAGAACTTGTATAATATACAACAATGTTCACAATTATAATAAAATTAGATCAAAGAAGAAAGGTTTAAAGCCTTAACTTTAGAAAATGAAAACCTAAAAAGAGAACAACCTACAACCAGTGAATAGATATTGTCTATTGAACAACACAAAAGACAAATGTTTAGAAAAGAAAAGTTTTGCAAGAAACAGACACATGATTTCAAAAATTTCCTGAAAGCTCTAAAGCTCTTAATCTTATCTTTGTCACTTCAATACATGTATCTGACAAGTTTGGTCTTGTATACAATGATGGAAACAAAAGAAAAGAAAGTATTTTTTACAAAATCTTGTAAAGGTACTTTTATGAACTATGAAAGTCTAGACATACATGTCAAATCTGAACAAAGAAAACAAATACCTAAAGATAATAAAAGCCTAGAAGGTTTGTTTTTACAAAGAATTCCTTAGAACATTGAGTGCAAGGGGCTTATGCGTCTATAAATAAAACCCCTTTCCCCTTTTGTAACTTACTTTGAAATTGAATGAAAATTTGACTATGTATATATAAATAGCACATCCATGCACACATACATCCAAGGCTAGCACATATAAAAGTTTGTTTTTCCAAAAGAATTGCTTGATATGGGACTTGGGGAATGAGGCACCAAATTCAAGGAGTGTACAATTGCACTTGTAATTTTAGTCCCACATTCCTTAGAACACTTACTTTGAAATTGAATAAGAATTTGACTATGCATTTGTTCTTTTGAAGTCCTAAAAATTGAAGCATTCTCCTAGGATCTTATCTAAGGAACCTTCCTTGGAATTCCCTGCAGGTCCACATCTCAATTGGCGCTTGACTCAACTCCAGTCGCATACAGTGCAATTCAGTATTAAGAGACGTCACTCAATGCATTTTCACAGCCACACATTGCAACCAAACAAGATTAAGAATGCAGTGTGTTCATGGACATTACAATTGGGGGTGTAAGACAATTTTGCATACCAAGGAGTAATATTGGGAGATCCAAAAGTTGAAAGGAGTCAGTACTTATGCAACATCTCTTATTTCACAAGATCACAATAGGTTGGAGTCACACATAATTTCATAAAACATTTGAGAAATTATGGATGTAAAGTCATTAACTCCAATTGTAACCATAATTAGTCATATCAAGTTCTCTACGGGATACATTGTGACATTAAGAAAGACTTGGTTGGCAAAGAAAACTATTGAGAATTTCTACAACAATTGGGAATAATTATTCCACAAATTGTCCATACTATTGCAAGCCATGTCAAACTCTATTTCTGGTTTGAAGTATTGAATGACCATGCAACGACAAACTATGGTGAGTAGTTAGTGTAAGACAAAATCTACTTCAAACTATTGAGAATTTCTACAACAATTGGGAAGAATTACTCCACAAATTGTCCATACTATTGCAAGCCATGTCAACCTTTATTTCTGGTTTGAAGTATTGAATGACCATGCAACCACAAACTATAGTGAGTAGTTAGTGTAAGACAAAATCTACTTCAAACGATTGTTATGGACCTTCAAGTCATGCATTAATGGGTTTTGATACTAAAAACCATGGAACAAGTCAATGACACGTTTTTGTTTGACAAATACAAAGGCACCACCCTCTAGGTGACAGTTTCACAATAGGGGAGGAATAATATACTCCCCGTTACCTATGATGTGGATGAAGGTGAAATGGTCGGGGCTTGATTTTTTCTTAAAAAACCTAAGAAGTGCGTCACACCTCATAATGGATTGTGCTTATTTTTAAACCATCACAACTTCATCCATAGTATGTATAAAAGAGAAGGGAATAATGAAATGAAGGTAATTATGTCCATGTGTATTACATTTGATACATTGCACAAAACTTGATGAGGTGCTTCAAGAATGCAACACTCAATTAAAAGCACCACTTTGTAACTTAACTTCTTCTAGTGTACATCCATTGTACGCAAGAACTAAGGCTTGCACAAACTACTATTATAACATAATAAAGGGGGTCAATCCAAAAGCCACAAATTAGATTGACAAAATTTCTAGAAATAAGTGGGCACTAGCATGGGATGAAGTCAAACAATCGGGATACTCAACGAACAACATGGTTGAATTCATTAATTTAGTCATAAAAAAATAAAGAATCTTTCGATATCTTCCATGTACATGTACTAGGTTCAACAAATGTTTCACACAAAGAGGGAGAGAAGTGACTATAATGATTAATGTTCATGTCTATTTCGTAGTTGTATCAAATGCACTGGAAGATGTTTAGTTAAAATAAAAGTTTTTGAAATTGATAAAAGCTACACAAAGTTCTTAGGGGAGGAGATGATCAACTAAAGATTCGACTAGCTGAAAAAATTGTTGTTAGAGTAGACGAAAAGTGATGAAACTGTAAAAAGTTCTTACAACTTTACCTACCTTATTCACACATACTAGTTGCATGCAAATAAGTCCTCTATAATTCTGACATGTACATCAAACTTGTGTACAAGTTGGATGAAGTAAATATAGTTTAAATTAATTTGTTTAAAGAAGTTAGATACAAAGAATAATGACCAATACATGAAGGCCTATAAATCGCCCAAGGTTATCCAAAATCATAAAATTATGACTAGAATGAACATCATGTAACAAGGCCGCCTAAAGTGACGCTTATAATGTCAAATAATACAATACATAAGAAACTATTTGTCCAACAATCCTAGCTTTGAGACTTAACTTCCCATCAAATAAATTATATTGTAGTATTTTTTAGTGTCATTAACATAAAGAATTTAATAAATCATTAACTTTTTATATGGTTTCAATTCAAAACCAAATTTATCTTTTTACTACTTCATTTTATGTTTTATTTCATTATATTTAAAACATTATTGATATTATAATTTATTTTTTTTTATAAAAACTTCGTTTTTAAATTGTTCACTTTTACAACTTTATTTTCAAAATATAACAATGAACGTTTTAGTCTCTTCCATCATATTTATAAAATACCATTTTTATTTATCCGTTACAAGTATAATTACACAACACAAAAACAACTTTAACTGTATTATTTAATCATTTTTTTGATAATTTGTCAATAAAAAATTATTTTGATTATTCTCAAAATTTTCAAATATCATTTACATTTGTTAAATTTTAATTACTTAATTTATTAATTTCTAACTTTTCTTCATTTTCTGTTTTTTTATTATAAATCAATTAATATTCAATATTTTAATTCAACACAACTAAATAATTACTTTTATATAATTATTATATTTATTTACATTTTATTTATTACATTTTTTAAATGCATTTACGTTTAAAAAAAGTTCAAAAATTCTAGACCCAAATTTGGTTCACTAAAAAATGAATTCTGACTGGTTTACTGTATAAAACACGAAAATGGGTCAGAATTCGGCCATTTAACAGTCGTCTTATCTTTATATAAAATAATACGCACAGTGTGCTATTTGGTGGAATTAAGAAAGGAGAATAGTATTAGCAGGGAAAAGAATCGGAGATTGTTGGTTAAGCTTATTTTTCTTTTTTCTATATCATATTCAAGAATTTACAGGTACGCTCTGTAGACAGTGCAGGAACCAAAACTCGTGCGCAGAAAACCGTCTGTACTTTAAGGATTTGGAGATGAATAATGCATTAAAATATACATAAATGAGAAAAAAAAAAAGGGAAGAATTTGTTACCTCTTTCTATTTCTTTCCTTTTAATTTCCCATTACAGAACAGTGAACCAAATCCAAAGATGCTCCTAGTCGCTTTGTGATGTGGCAAATTCAAAATTGGACTAATTCGAACCCCATTACTGGAAGCGGACCCAAAATTTTTCTTCAAGGAAGGCTTCGGGCACGAATCATAGAAATAATAAGCACCGGAACTCGCTGAGGATGAAGACGACAACGACATCGAGGAACCAGAGGACTGTTTCTGCAGCCGATGTTTCTCCACTCTTTTCCTTGCAATAACGGCGTGTTTTGGCGTGTTGGGTGCTGACCCAGTTGAATAGCTTCGGGACAGAAACTGCATAGAAGAACGAAGCATGCCCTTCCCACGTGTGGCGCCGTCACAGTTGACGCTGCTGCTACGCCAGAAAAGGGTTGAGGAAGAAGCTGAATTGGGGCTCTCTTCTTCGATGTCGTCATCTTCGGGTTCAGACAAGAACTCTTTGAGCATCTTCTTGCGCGTCGTTGAAAAAGGTGGTTGTTGATGTTGCTGATGAAGTTGACGGTCTTGGTATTGGTGATGACGGTGAGGCGGTTCATAAGGAATGGAAACTCTGGTTAACTGCGTGGGAATGATCTCGCCGTTGAAGAAAAGCTCGTCGGCCGAAGAGAGTTTGTGGGCGACGCCGTTTGTGACGCAGAAGACGAAGTCGGAGCTTGACTCTAACACGCGCGTGTCTCGTTGGAGATGGTCTTCAACTGGGATTGAGTTTTTGGGATCGTGTGAGAATGAAATGCGGGGGCTGATTCCTAGGCTTGGTTTATCAGAACACGTGTTTATGGTCATGGATGAACGAAATTATAAGAACACTGTTTGGCAAGTTACCCTAAACCCAATCTGGGTTGGAGCTAAAAATTTATGCCGTTCAGTGAGATCGGACTAGAAACGTCAAGACTGTCGTGATATTGTCTAAAATCATTGGCAAGGGATTAGTGAGACACACCACGAGTCTCAAAGATCTGAAATAATCGCGAGATAAGACGATGCAAATGATTATGTACCGCGATAACAGTTCCCCACTTAGGCCTGAAGTGGATCGAGGTGGTTAAAAGTGGATTAAAACACAGCTCGACAATAAAGCTGATAATAGAGAATTGAGTTTAAAATCGACTTAGTCATTCAAAGACCGATTTTGGAGTCCTAAAGGGTGTCTTTCTAAATCACTTAGTAAGAATTTCGGACCATTATTTTGTTTCCAAATATAACAATAAAACAAGTTAATCTCTGCACTTAAGTATTTTTTTCTAGTACTTGAGATCCTTTCCAAACCTCCTAAAAAAACATTCTAATCAATCACTATTCCTGTTTTTACGGAACTTTGAGGTAACAACAATACTTTCAAGATATCAATTTCAACAGCTTCTTTGTCGGTCTCCGATCTTCAAAGTCTAGAAAAGGGGGGAGGTACCTATAAAAGGTACTTCAATTCTTGAGTCAGTACTTAGTTATCAAATATTTAGTGTAACTTGGATTAGAATGAAAGTACCATTTTCCCTGTGGCTACTCACTATATATACCAGTGTTTGTAATGATGACTTTCTCACTCTTCTCAGAGAGAAGATGTAAGGTTTACTCAAAATGAGATACTCCTGATTATTTGCTTACCTTATGTCAGAAGGAGATGTAAAACACACTCAACATATCTTTTTTCAGACGGGGAAGATGTAGAGTCCATAAAAAGATGCTTTATTGTCAAAGGGTTGACGTTGAACCCAATGTAATCAACAAGTGACACGTGGGAGTGGCCGATAACATGTCGGTCTGGGTAACCAACAACTCGCGAAGTATGTATACTTGTTAGCCGAAAACATGTCGGCCTGAGCGACTGGCAACCTGCAAAGTCCGTATACCTTGTTGGCCGACAACATGTCAGCCTGAGTGACTGGTAACCTACAAAGTTCATATACCTTGTTTGCTGACAACATGTCGGCTTGAGCGACTAGCAACATGCGGAGTCCATATACCTTGTTGGCTGACAACATGTCGGCCTGAGTGACTGACAACCTGCGGAGTCTGCATACCTTGTTGGTCGAGTAGTACTCTTACCTCCAAGCTTAAGTAGTTTCCAAACTGCGAAAAGCTTTTCTAATGACCTATGGCCGACAAGTTAATGAGTCCCTCTGTCATATCAATAGTCTTTCATGGATTCACGACGTTTGATGGATTCACACCCTTTGGATTGAACAATGTTTAGTTTCTTATTTGATGGTTGAGATTGGGTAGGCAACTGGGCCTTGGGCCTTTGGGTGTGGAGCTGACGTATGCCCTACTCGAGATCTGTGAGACCCAATAGTTGGGAGTCGAAGGGTCATGACCTGGTACTCAAGGGTCTATAAGTGGGGTTTTTGGCTCATTTGTTCATTTCATACTGCGCTTCTTTGTCTAAGGTCCGATATCTTTCTTTTCTTGAGGTTTTTGAGTGGCTAGCTACGAAGAGTACTTCCCAAACCAAGGTAATCATGTCTTCCTCGTCCTCTTTGTCTTTGTCTTCTTCTTCCTCTTCTTCTCGGTCTTCTAATAGCGTACCCGAGGGGTTGGTCGGCTCTCATGAGGACTCCTCGTCCTCGCACACTTTGGTGGTCAGGGCCAGTGACGCTAACGTGGTTGAGAACTCATCGAGTGGTGCCATGTTGAGCGATCCTCCTCTTAAGACTGGGTATGATTGGATTAATTCCTTAGTTGCCAAACAGTCCTCGAAGTATAGGTGGCTTGAGTCTTTAGAGTATTTTGTTGCGAGTGTTCCCATGGTTACCCCTGGGACCGAGGAGGGGATGACATCAATCAGACATGTTCGGTCATTGACCGTGTCTGCCATGACCAAGAAGGGAGTGAGTCAGATTTCTTCTACATGTATGGGTGTTTCTTTACTGACTCCTATGTCCACCTTCCCTTTGACGAGTTCACCATGGGTGCGTTGCGTATTCCAATGTTGCCCCTACCCAACTACATCCTAATTCTTGGGGTTATCTTCAATCTTTTTGCCTTTTGTGTGAAATGTTTGGTGTTCGTCCTTCCCCTCAATCATAGATTCATTATTATAATTCTAGGTCGAGTACCCCCATTCGTTGGTTGTCTTTGGTAAGTCAGTATGGGTCCACCTTGTTCTCGCCCTACACAATCTCTTATAAGCGATTCAAGTCTGGATTCTTTTGCTCATCGAACCAGCTGGGTGACAATACTTTTATTACCGGGACACTTCAAAATTTCCTTTCTATTGGACGAGTGATCATGTTCTAGTCGAGGTCCTCGTTGACCGATGAGGATCAAGTGATTTTTAACATTTTTGATAGGCTTCTGACGAGATTACCTACGCAGAAACTCCTTAAGCTTTATCTTTGAGTGGTATGTATAACTGTGTCTCTATGTCGTTCTCAACTAGTGTTAACTTGAACAAAATTTATTTTTACTTCTTGCAGGAATCGTGGCTCAAGAGGGTCTTACTACTGCCGAGGTGTTAAAGAAACTTCACCAAGAGAAGGCGAAGAGGACTTGAGATGCGGCCGCTAAGGCCACCACTGTCGATGCCACTATGATACTTGATTGCCCTTTTGTCCAACAAGTGCCCCCTGTTGACCTCGTTCCTCCTGTGGCTAAGAAGAAAAATAAGAGGAAGGATAAGGAAAAATCAAGACGACACACCTCTCCTCGTCGGTCTCCAAAGAGGGCAAAAGCTTCTGCTATGGAGGTTGGTAGCAGCAAGGGAGGCCAACTAGTCTCTCACGACTTGGCGTTTCACAAGGGTGTGAACATATCTCTTAGCCAGACCAAGAACGACGTGTTGATGTCGTCCTTCAAGGGCGATATCATGACTAATTGTTTGGAGCTCCAAGCGCGAGCTATGGTTGTTGCTCGTCTTCTGAGCAACTAGTACTCCTGAGAGTCGACCAAGGAGGTTGAAGACTTGAAGAGAAAGTTAGCTGACTCGAGGGGCGCCTTGAAATTGGATTTCGAAGCCAAAATTTCCTTGATCAACCAAGTCACCAAACTTACTGCTGAACTTGCCACCTCTGAAACCGACATCGAAGACTTGAAGGTAAGGTGTAATGACTTGGAGAAAAGAGAAGAGGAACGTTTGGCCAAGATATCCCAAGGTCAAGAAAGAATTCTCGAGATCACCCAAGAGCGGGACAACGCTATTGTTGAAAGGGACGAGGTGATATCTCAAACGAATAAGGTTGAACAAGAGCTTGTCGACCTCAAGGATTATATCCTTGGTGTTCATTAAGAAGGTTTTAACCAAGCTGTCCTTTTGTATGGGGTGTCGGATGAGGACAACAATTTTGACATTGGAAAAGATGTTTTCCAAGGTCAACTTATTCCAATCATTTTGGATTGGATTTTAAGTGAGGGCCGAGGTAGTTCTCGACCTCTATTCCAATCATTCCGGATTCGATTTGAAGTGAGGACCGTGGTGGTTCTCGGCCTTTATATCAATTGTTTTAGATTGGGTTTGTGAAGTGAGGGTCGGGGTGGTTCTCAGCCTCCGTACCAATCGTTTTAGATTGGGTCTGATTTAAGTGTCGATCATGAGTAACTTGCGTTGTTGTTTTCGCTTTTTAACTTCTAAAAATAAGGAGAAGAGCTTAGTAGCTGAATAACTTCATTTCATTAGAGCCTCATTAAGACCTTCTCAGCCAAAACCCTCCTTAGGGAAAAAAAGACTGAGTTAAGAAAGAGTGCTCAAAGTACACAGAGTTTGAAATACAATTTAACTGAAATAAAATTTAAGGTGAGATGCATTCCATGTCATTGGTATTGCCTTCCCTGATAGGTGTTCTAAGTGGTATGATCCATTCCCTACTACATGTCGAATTCTAAAAGGTCCTTCCAATTGGTGGAGAATTTGCCCTCCCCTTGCCTTGCTTCATTTCTCATCCTCCGTACTAAATCTCCGACATGAAAGTTTCTTGGCACTACCTTTGAGTTGTACTTCCTTTCTGCTCTTCTCTTGCTCGCTTCTTCCCGGACTCAGGCTTTATCTCTTAGCTCACAAATCAAGTCTAAGTTGGCTCTTAGACTTTCATGGTTAAGTTTTGGATTGAACAGTTCTCAATGCAAGCTTGGTTTACCCAATTCAACTGAATGGGGTCTCTTTCATTGAAGACTGCCGCGTGCACCTATATTCCCACAACACTTCCAAGAATTCCTCGGTCCATCTTCCTTTGGTTGTACCCAACCTTTTCTTTAATTCGTGTAGAAAGACCTTTTTTGCTGCCTCAGCTTGTCCATTAGCTTGCGGATGTTTCACAGAACTAGTGATGGAGTGAATGTCGAGCCCTTTGTAGATATCTTTAAGTCCTTGGTTAATGAATTGCCTTCTGAGATGAAGGTGTTTGGAAATTCAAATCTGAAAACTATGTTTTTCCACATAAATGCTTGGACTTTGTTAGCTGTGATAGAGGCCAAGGGCTTGACCTCTATCCATTTAGTAAAGTAATCCACTACGACCAAGAGGTACTTACATTGTCCCTTTACGAGGCTGAATGGGTCGATGATATCTATTCCCCACTAAGCAAATGGCCAAGGAGCACTCGTGTGATGCAATGCTTCTGGTTTGGTTCTCAGAACATTGCCGAATTCTTGGCATTTCTTGCATCTTTTGATGTACTCTACAGAGTCTTTTCCATTCTTGGCCAATAATATCCAGCTCTCAAAGCTCTTGTTGCCATATTGCAGCCTCCAAAATGAAGACCACAAATCATGTTATGCAGTTCAGCGAGTATGTACCCGGCCTAAGTCTTGTCAATACATTTCTGTTATTACTCTCACAAGAATAAAGATTTGATGAAGCCAAACAAGATAAAACAAGCAAGACAAAGCAAGCAAGCAATTGGAGGAGATTTGGGATTTGGTCTTGTGTGAGTGAGTGAGAGGTTGATTGGCAAAGAACCTATGCATAATTGAGGAGAATTCCACTAGCACAA
>Ga0099825_1003242_pt1 | contig 21680 bp, 4 predicted proteins | sample SiratroredBW_FD_76838 | JGI IMG/M metagenome (GOLD analysis project Ga0099825, IMG submission 76838) | Root nodule microbial communities of legume samples collected from California, USA - Siratro red BW | ecosystem: Host-associated > Plants > Roots > Nodule | place: USA: California | collected... | reverse complement strand
AGTGATGCACAAAATTGTTTCCTAAAACATCTTCCAATATGATAAAATAATATTTTAATTAATTCATAAAATTGTATATTATTTACGAATTACTAGTGCAAGAAAAAAATTTATAAGTACAAATTAATATTTATCTTCAAGTGAAATTAGTAATTACAATTAATTTTTCTTAAAAAATAAATATTAATTAAATAAATAAGTGGCTAGTATTTGAGTGTGTACATTATTTTTATAATATTTAATTTATTTTAATTTTTTATTCATTATAATTAGATTTTGTATTAATATAATGCTACCTAGTATATATAATTAAGTGTAAATACTTTTATATATAATGTTATATTATTACATTTAATGAACCACATATCTATAATTTATATTTATATTTGATTTTTAAAAAATATTCTATATAACTTTAATGATTATAATATGGTTCACCTATTATTAAATTTATATAGTAAAGAAAATGCTAGTATATATGAAATTTGAATTAATATATTGTTACATTTTTAATATAGTATAATAAATTTAAATTAATTCATTTAAATATTATATATTTAGAGTCTATTCTATCTTATTAATATTCATTACACAATTAAATATTAAAAAAAAATAAGAAGATCAACCATATACATATATTAACATATACTATTGCCATTGCCGGTTTCATGTTATAAACGAAGATGAATTGATTTTATTATTATTATTATTATTTACAGGGCATTATATATATATATATATATATATATATATATATATATATATATCACTATAAAAAAAGTTTAATGGATTATTTGTTACATTTTCTGTTGTTTTAATATTACTAGATGTGTTTTACTTTGTTTGAGTTTTCTAGAGTAAAATCAGCCTACCTAACAGATTATTGGCTATTTTAAAAGAGAAAACTTATTATTTTTTTGTTGGCTATAGTACTAAAGATTTATTGGCTGTTTTGAATCTCCATTAGTGTTTGACAGTTTAGAACCTTATTATTTTTTGTCACATTAAACTCCCATAAAGATAAAAAAAAGAACAACTTTTCAATAATTTACCTGTGTTATAAATCCCAGATAATTTTATTTTTTTATATATTGTTGTTTATATTTCTTTATCTCTAATGTACATATATCTTTTCAAAAAAGATAAAATTTCTTTTGAAGCTAATGAAATCATCCAAAAATGTTAAAAACATATTAAAGAATAAACACAAAAGATTTACAGTTTTTATGAAGTGTGTCACTTCCAACTATAGGATAACATTATAATTCTGTACTTAATAATAAAATTTAACAACAAAGTAAAAAAATCAATTTTCATTTATGGTTCTTTATGGTAATTATTTGTTTCTTTATTAAAAACATTTCCTTGATGATATACTTCAAATATAAAAAAAAATTATAGTTATTAAATCAAAAATTATAACTAAATAAATTAATTCTCGTGTTATTAAAACTTATTAATTGTGACACTTTATTGGGCAGGATGAAAATGCAATTAAAAATTCAAAGTTGCATTAAAAAAAGGAGCTAAGTTAAGCTAACAAATTACTAGATTATTCTTACAAGTGAAGTTTGATCAAAATTCAAGTCATGTCATAGTGATAAATTTGAAGAAAATTTATCTATTATTTTGTGAAGTCTTGGTATAACTTTTCAAATAGATTTAGTGTTTATTTTAAACTGTATAAGAACAATTGATTCTAAAAGGAGTAAGTAAACTTTTTAATTAGACTTTTTTTCCAAAGGATAAATTATCTAATAATTGAACAAAGTAACACAATATTTTAATTTATATTAGTTCACTCAAACTCAGGAGTTATTCTAGTTCTTCCTTAAAACAATCTTTTAAGAGATTTTACTAAAAATGAATAATTACAAAATGATTACACTAATTATTATGGATTATAATAAATAAATATACAAGTCGCTTTAGTTTAACCTGTCTTTTCGTTGAGTTTAAAAACTAAAAGGATTATAATAAAGAAAGAGGACAATTTAAGATATTGAGTGACTTCATAGAGTGAAAAATAAAAAGAATTTAACTCTCACACTAAACTTAGAAAACTTGTTAGAACATTTAACTCTAGAAAGGGAGTTAAATAGCATTACAGACTCTTCTTGTAGACAACTAAACAAAACCATCTAGTGAATAAGCAAAGAAAAACAAAACTGGTAACGTAAATAGTGATAATGAAGAAATTGTTGAAGATGGAGAGGAATAAATAAATACAAGAAACATGACAAGGAAAAATAAAAAAAGAAGAAATAAAGAAATATTTTAAGAGAGATTCAAAATAGGAATGTTTAGATAATTAGAAAAAGAACAAAGAAACATTTAATTTTTGTAAACTCTTAAATTATAGAATGTTAGATCAAATTTAACAGAAGTTTTAATTTGACTTTGATTTTGTGCTTAAACAATAAAGTATAAAACACAATTTCATAAACATTGAGTCTGAGTCTTGTTAGATGCAAGTACCTTGTTTAGTCAAACAAGTGCAAGTGTTTTGGTTGAACATGTATAAATGCTATTTGTTAAGTGCTTATTCTAAAAAGCATTATGCTTAGTACTTTTCGCTTATAAACTTTTTCCTAGACAAACGATAAGTATAATTTGTCTCACACACAAAGAGTATTAAGAATTTCATAATATACATCAAAGAGTTATGAATACTTATTCTCTATCTGTAGGAAATGTTCATCTATTCACTTTGTTAGCATTTATAGTCACTAACATGTTTATTTTGCTACAATTAGAGTAAAAGTTCATTTTCGGTATACTAAGAACTTGATTATGTTTTCTCCTACTTTGAAAATCATATCCTAAACTAGGTCTATCAAAAGTGAGTCTCGAGACACAATCATTATAGAATACACAAATCTCTTCAGGTTAAACTAGTCATAGTCTCTCCTAAGACTGAGACAACTCAAGATGAGAAGAAAAATACTCTAAAAAAGAGCACAACTAAAGCTCATAAGGTTCACTTCATAGTTGTGAAGGATTACAAAATGGTTTATTACAACCCAAATTGATAAATGCTCTAAAGTAGCTCACAAGCAATAAACGCTTAGATTTTTTTACACTTTGCAATGTGTAATTTACTTTGTTTTCTTCTTTTCTTTAGAGTCAAAATGATGTTGTGCATATAGCCTTGAAGAATATAGTCATTGAGAGCTTTCAATGACAATTTCATTGATAGTAGATCTTCATCTTCATCACTTTCTCATTAGACGCTCAATATAGAAAGAGCAACTTTGTTTTTTATTTTTTAGAGTAAAGGCTTAATTTGTAATAGGAAACTATTTAAAAGCACATTCAATATACTTAATTGAAAGTGTATAACCATTTCAAATATTCTCCATAAGCAATGATAATCAAAACATTGGATTTAAAAAGCTTCTAAAAATAGAATTTGTTTGAACGTTGACAAACAAGATTGTAATCTCTAATTTAATCAAAGCAATTAAGAACATAATCTACTAAGAACAACTTTGAAAAACTTCTATATACAATGAATTTTAAGAACTTTGAGTTTTTTAAATCTTTCTTAAACAGAGATAAATTTGAATTTTGAATTACACGATAGAGTTTCTGATTTTGAAATCAATTAAGTATTTGAAATCTTTTAAGATCTTATTACTAATCGTATTTAAAGACATTAAGAGAAAATTAGATTCTAATATCAATTTTGAAAGCTTTCTATATATAAAAACGTTAATATTTTTGAAAAAGCGCTCCAATATAAGTCTTTCGGTTGAATTCCGAGACAACATTACGTGATTGTATTCTTCTTCATTTTTTCGGGGTGAGCATAGTGTCTCTATTAGATTCTGAGTCAATATTTCATCTCGATTAATATAACAAACTTTACTTGTCACATATAAAATTAGTGTGTGTTAGATTCTGAGTTACCATAGTATATCAGTTGGATTATGATGTCATTATATCTCGGTTTGATTTTGACATCACCTACCATACTTTTTATACTTTGATTGTTGAATTATGTGATGGTCAATTATATCCTGGTTGAATACATCAAAACTTCATGCCTCGATTATATACTGACATGATCACTTGGATAAATACTTGATACCTTAATCATTGAGATAGTGAGAATGTTTTTTGTCCTATTTTCCTTTGCATGTACATATCTCGCCTCACTACCTAGAATACTCTCTGCACAGTAGTTTGATCATCTAATCATGGTTTCGTCATCTAATGCTAAAAATTACATAATTCCTTTGCATAAAACATATTCATTGAATTTCAAGTAATTACTTGAAGAGTTTGTTATCACCAAAACCATACTATGTCATGAGATGATTTAAAGAGCCATGAATCGTCTAGCATGACTAGACCATCTAATGGGTGCTAGATCATCTAATGGTCTAATAGATAATAAATAGAAATATAAAAAGATAAGGAGAAAAAAGAAATACACAAGATACTTTTATACTGGTTCATTTGATCACACAAATCACATCTAGCTCTCAATCAACAGATTGAGTTTCACTAACAAAATAATGTTGCAAAGTACAATACAAATATATTTTAGGCTTGTAGTCACTCCTCGCCAGTCCCTTGAATACTTTTGAGCTCGTAGCTACTCCTATCTAACCTCTTGAGTATTTTTCGACTCTCATCCACTCTTGGCTAACCCTTTCAAGTATTCTTTTCATAAGTCACTTCTAGCTTAACAATATTCTTTCACAAGTCACTCTTGGCTTAATCGAGTTTTATTTAACAAGTCATTCTTGGTTTAATCAAGTATTCTTTCACAAGTTTCCCTTGACTTAAGTAAGTATTATTTCACAAGCCACTTCTAGCTTAATTAAGTATTTTTTGAACAATAGCCACTCTTGGCTAATAACTGGGTATTCTTTACCAAAAGTCCATTTCCTGCTAAGATAAGAAGATTATTTGAATGGTAATCAAAGGATAACACAATTACTCACTAGGGAGAAATTTTGTTCGTAAAAGTATACAAAATTGTGTACTCTCCTCTAGTTTGCTAGTTGAACACAAACAATGTTCTCTATTAAGTTTTTAATGGGCACATAAGATTGAGCAGTGTTTCAGTTCTATACAATGTAGTCTCACTCTTTATTTCTTCTTCTTCTTGAATTGTTTCCTTTATATAGGCTCTGTAGAAAGTAATTGTTATAAATTTGTTTTCGGTCTTTGGAGCAACCTCAGCTTTTTTAGATATCCTTCTTTTATCTTATGAGCTTAAGTATGATGCATTAAATGTACTATATATAACATTAAATATTTTTTCTTCTTTTATATGACCTCTCAATAGTTGTACTTATCTATTCTTGGATAGTATGTCTTTGCTTTAATTTGTCTAAAATACAGAATTGTATGAAGTAAATAATCTTTTTAGAATTTTCAATGTTAGCATCAGGAAATTGTTAGAAGAAAAAATAGCTTGAACTCTTTATCCAAAAGATCATTTAATGTGATTTGTGCTTGCAAACAAATTCTTTTTATAGATGAAAGTAATTAAACATTTCCTACAATATCCAATAAAGAATGTTTGTGTGTAGTACAAGATTAATTTAAACCTATGTGCATCTTGTCTAATCTTGTAAAAGTTTTATCAAATACAAAAATAAGACTTTACAGTATTTTCAAACGAAACCCTTATATTTTAAAAAATTTATTATTAAATTATTATCTTATAAACAAAGCATAACCATATTTTCGCTTAATTATTTTCAACATCAGTAAAAATAAATAGACAAAATGTAAGAAGGGAAAGATCCGAAATGATATTCACATAAGTGAATCTTTTCTTTATCTCTCTATAGAATCTCGTTGAGTGTTGAATTAAACAAAGTATTTTAAAGCCTTTATTTTACAAGATTCATAATCTCAAATTACTTTGATTTTAGTTTTTAACATTGCCAAATTTAATTTCATTGATCTGCTTTTATCATTTTGCACTTTTAGATTAATTGCGGCTTCCCCTAAATAAGGCTTAAACCAATTTATACTCTGATGCACAGAAAGTATTTAGATAAAGATATAAATCGAAACATTTATAAACAAAAATATGACTATAATCTTAAATTTTTTAGGTTAAGAATAACACGTATAATGCTTTAGAGATTAATATATCTTACAAATTTCAAAAAATAAATAAGTTAAAAGTGTCTGTAGTTATAACTTTAAAAAACACAAAATGTTTGAAGTAAATTAGTAAGAGTTTTTATAGAGAATCACCACAAAATATGTGTTATTTTTTTTCATCAGTTTCTCAACACGAGATTTCAAGGCAACAAGCTATCCTCCCTTCCATAGTTTGTATCATCCTACCAACCTTATATCTTATCGTAAAATATGTGTGATTGACATTAAAAGTTAGAGTTTAAAGATTTTTATTTTTTATTCTTAACTATTATCATTGATAAGAAAATCCTTTAAAAATAAATAAATATATTTTTAACCTTGAAGTCAGATGTTTTAAAAATAAGAAAAAGAAAAAATAACATACAGAAGAATGATGATTCGACCGATTTTACCACGCACGAGTGGAAGATTAACCGGCTTTTAACACACTTTAAGTTTAATATGCCTCCATTAAGTTTAGAACTTCATAAACAAGCTTCAATGATTTGTTTCCAAATCACAATCTAGTGGCTATCACTATTATGTAAGCAAATTAGTACTAATATGCAAGTAAATTAGTGCTAATGAGAACATTTTAGATGTCATAAGCCATTAAAAGAAATTAGAAAAAATGAAATCATATAAATTAAAATTAATTTTTTTTTAAAGAAGTCTTTTAAAAGAATCTTCCAAATCATCTTAAAATCTACTATTAAAATACTGGTACATAGCTTTTTTGAGACTGGTGCTAGACTCTTAAATCAAAGATAAAAAGTGTATCTCCCTTGAGTAGGATTATGCAAAGCGTAAAGGGAAAAATGTGTATTTTATCTTGCTTCCAAGCATTCTCAAAAGCAGTGTATTTACAGCAATTACAGTCTGTTTGATTGTGCATGTGGCAGCTATTTTCCAGTTTTAACTGTTTCCAAAAGGGTTATTCACATAATGCCATTTCAATCATTCATGAGAAAGAGTCAGATTATGTCTCTGATGTTATTTGCTGCCTAATCTCTTTGACCAAAACCCAATAATCTATGACCCTTTTGGCCTTTTCAAATCACAAGTTTCCACTTTAAGGAAGGTTTTGAGTTCATCCTCATTCACATCTCTAACTAATCAATCTTACTTAGACTACTGTCACACTCTTTTCAATTTTAAAGCTTACACTTTTCTCAGTACTTCTTTCATAACGATATGTCATTTAATCATTACAAATGACCAAGATTTACTTTCAAACCACAGAGTATTTCAAAATTCAAGTCTTCCCAAAAAAAATATCTATCTATCTATATATATATATTTCAGAATTTCAATTTAGATTGTTTAGCCATGCTAAGTTATGATGAGATAATAAACCATATTATAAAATTTTCTATCTTGCTACTAGATTAGATTATTTCAAATGACATAACAAAGAGAGTAAAAGTAGATTGAGACTATTTGGTTAAACATATCAAAGTAATTAATTGAAAGCTCTAGAAGATTGCAGGAACCTATGATGATTATTTCAAGATCTGGAACAGAGACATAAACTCATTACCTGCTTCTAACACAATTTTGTTTGAGAAGGGTTATGTTGGTTCATGTTAGTAGGCTTTAGGGGTAATAAATGAAGTCAAACAAAAAAAAAAAAAATCAGAGCACATAAAGCATTAACATTGCTAATACAACTATTATAATGATGATGATTTCATTACAAACACAAACAAATTTTTATACACATAGTTTGTGATCACCTTTTTCTCATTGTTTTCTTAAGATCTATTCTCAAATCTATTTGGTGTTCTTTTCAATATTCACCTACCTACAAGTGGTCACATATCTTACAAGCTATACAATATAATAGTGGAAAGAAAGCAAAGGAATGCCAAACTTGTATCTTTTCCATAGTAAATAACAAATAAAGAGATTAAACTATTGATTAAAGTGTAAATTCAGTAGCTAAATCCAATGAATTCATAGAAAGGATGATATAGCAAATTTCTTAACAATCATCATTACCTTCAATTAATTTGTTTGTTAAGATAATGTTGGGTCATTACGTAATCACACAATTATAGCATGCATATACCTAACTTGTTCAATGTAAGTGCAAATTGTAAGTCATACAACATCAAACACATAAAGATAAATAGTAGACCTCATCAAAATATATTAGATATTCTTATTTCCTAGAAATGATTATGTTGACTTTTGAATCATGATATTTGCATTGAAAGTTTTCCCATGCATGAAACGTGTGGCCTAATTAATTACTTACTAAAATTTGTATGGATTATTAGCAACCCTATCATTTTCTCCAATAACAAAATAAAAACAAAAATAAAACAAAAAAATAATAAAAACTGGACGGCTATACTTTAACTTCACCCAAAGACAACAGGGATGAAAAACAAGTATTACTTACAACCTACTCAAAGCATTGCATGTATGGTATAGGAAAAAGAAATGATAAAAATTGAAACTTTCCCTTCATTATTCCTTGTATTATATGAGACTTATATTCCCTGCTATAATTTAAAAGCAAATAAAACAAAGAGAGTTATGTTCATAAATTAAGAAATGAAGAGGGTAAGTGTTTAATGATTATTATATATATTATTCATGTTTCCTTCGCTTCAAGGTCAGGCATGCCTAGTGTGATTGTGGGGCTCCAATTCATAGGCCATGGCCTTAAAAGTTGAAACCCTTTCTGTTTAGGTCTTGCCCACAGACTCCTGTCCCCAATCTACATCAACACAACTTTTGGATACTATGCAAAATCATTCATGCATCTTAGACATTATATAGCTTCTTAATCTAAACCATTAATCTTATATCAATAATTTTTTATTAGTAAATAAAAAAAATTCAAAGTTTTAATTTATTAGATGGTCCATTTGAATAAATAATTAACATTTATGATGACTTTTAGAAATGTCTAATTATGTATTAATAATCATTTTTTTTTATATCTTTCTTCCTATCACATCATATTATCTATATTTTTTTTTCTCTTTAGTGGCCACTTATCAATTGGGTGTATATGTATCATTAACTTTTCGAAAAAGAAATCAGGTCCGCAATCTATGGATATTTGAGGGACAGAAAACTAAAGCTGATTTATGAACTTAGAAATATATAAATGGTGGTTTGGAATGTGTTGATTTCTTCTGGTCCTTTTTCTTAGGTAGTGTGGACGAAAGACTATCATATGGGAGTGTACCAATTGCATGCATGCAGTGTGCAGACCAGAGAACCTTGTCCACACCAAAGGAAAAAGAAAGATGAAAAGAAAAGAAAAAAGAAAAAAGTTAAGGCATATAACACTATAACTTCAACTTTTGACAATTGCTTTGGTATTTGAAAATAAGAAATTCTAACAAAATTCTCTCTGATAAGCTCTTTTTAATGTACGACATGTTAACAAAGAAGACAGGGGAAAGGGTACAACTTTTTGGATTGAGTTATTTGAGTCCCATTTATTTATATTTGAGCTAATAAAATAAATACATTAAAAAATTATGGTAATTAATGACGTTAATTAAGATTGTTGGGTATTCTGGTTTAGAAAGTATGGAAGAGGAAAAAGATAATGAAGTATTGAACGTAAAGGTAGAAGAGTCGATGTGGTACTATTGAAGTCCAAACCTGAAAGTAGACAGATTTCAAAGCACTGATTTTGCATCATCACGTGTGTCTCCCAGCCAGCAAACCATCGCTATCCCTCAAATTATGGTTTCCCTTTGGCTACGTGAAACATATTCAACTATAAAAGGCCCCCATTAGCACCAACACTTTTCCCCACATTACATGAAACCACCTTGCTTTTCAATTCTCTCACCTATTCCATTCCATTCCATTCCTTCAACTTCTGCCACACTTCATTGTGCCTCCTTGCCAGAATCTTGGTCCTGCCACCATGGTTTCTGAGACAGTCCAGAGCCAATCCAAGAACGTGTGTGTGATTGGAGCTGGACCATCAGGGCTAGTGGCAGCCAGGGAGTTGCAAAAGGAGGGTCACAAGGTGGTTGTGTTGGAGCAGAATCATGATGTTGGAGGGCAGTGGCTTTATGAAGCAAATGTGCAAGGCGAGGACGCTTTAGGAAGAAAGCCTTTTCTGAAGGTGCATAGCAGTATCTATGAATCCTTGAGGCTCACATCTCCACGTGAGATCATGGGGTTCTCTGATTTCCCATTTTTGGTCAAGAAGGGTAGAGACATGAGAAGGTTCCCTAGCCACACCGAGCTTCTTCTGTACTTAAAGGACTTCTGTGAATACTTTGGCTTGAGAGAGATGATAAGGTTCAACACAAGGGTGGATCATGTGGGAATGTTGGATTATGGTGTCTGTGGTAATGATTTGAAATGGATTGTTAGAAGCATAGATAAGAAGAGTGAGAAGGTGGTGGAAGAGGTGTTTGATGCAGTTGTTGTGGCCACCGGCCATTACTCTCAACCAAGATTGCCCTCCATTCAAGGTAAGTAGTGATCTCTTCTATGACTCATTTATTTATTCATGCCTAAGAAAATATCAGATTATGTACATATAGTTGTAAATGCTAAGCTCAAGCATAATTTATCTTTGTTTCTGTCTTTCTCATGCTCAGGAATGGATACATGGAAAAGGAAACAAATGCATAGTCACATTTACAGGACCCCAGAACCATTCAATAATGAGGTATGTGACTTTATGTGATCCCTTCATTTTGAATAGCATGAGCTTTGCATATGGTAGAAGGTCATATAAGTTCAGCAAAAAGGTTTTGAAACAGGCACATGTGCATATTATTGAACTGCATAATTAAACTGAATAGAGGCAATTTTTCATGTAACAGATTGTGGTGGTGGTTGGAAACTCCTTGAGTGGGCAAGACATATCAATAGAGCTTGTGGAAGTAGCAAAGGAAGTCCACATGAGTTCCAGATCTCTGAACATCTCTGAGGGTTTATCTAAAGTCATATCCAAACATGCAAACTTCCATCTTCATCCACAGGTACTGCTACTTCAAGTTCTAACCAAGTACAACAAAACATACGCAGGTCCATTTTGAATAAAGTATAAATGAAGAAAGTAAAAAAGATAAACTGAAATCAGCTTGTTTAGTAAGTTAAGTCTATCATAAACTTGATTTTAAACTTGTACGAACTAAATTTATATTATTTAATTTTTCTTATTTGTTCTTAATGAAGGGTCTTAGTACACTGATAACTTCTTTATCTTCCTAACACGTGGTACCTTTTGTTCAGATAGAGACCCTTCAAGAGGATGGACGGGTCACCTTCGTGGATGGTTCTTCCATTCTTGCAGACTCTATTTTGTACTGCACAGGGTAAAGTCCAAGAACCAAATAATAAAGTTTTGAAGAAAATTGATTAAGCACCTATGCATAGTACACCTAATCAAAGAGCAAAAACTAATCTTAATTAATTTCATTTCACTAAGTTAAGTTCCAAAAGGCAGCATGATTGAATAATTATGATCTTGGGGTTGGAGATTTTACCATGGCCCTATGTCCAAACATGTCTCCATATGTATCCTTTTAGATTTAATTAGTTGTGTTTTCTAATCATTGATGATGGTTTCAAATTAAGTTGGTTATGTGTAGGTACTCCTATGCATTTCCCTTTCTTGACACCAAAGGAATGGTGGTTGTAGATGATGACAGAGTGGGGCCATTGTATGAGCACACTTTTCCCCCATCACTTGCTCCATCCCTTTCTTTTATAGGCATACCTAGAAAGGTAAACTACTCCAAAATCAGTGGTTTGAATTTGTTTGAGGTCTCATGTTTTTCACACACCCAAATTCCTTTTGGTTGCAATGCAAATTTTCATTTTCCCATGTGTGCTTAACAATACACTAGTTGATTGAGGAGAGTGCATGTGTGTGCTTACAGATCATAGGATTCCCTTTCTTTGAGTCTCAAGCAATATGGATAGCTCAACTGCTTTCCGGGAAAAAAGTGTTGCCATCATGGGAGGAAATGATCAAATCCATCAAGGAGTTCTACCATTCAAGAGAAGCAGCAGGCATTCCCAAGCACTGTACTCATGAAATTGCTAACTTTGAGGTAAAGAAATTTAAAATTGTTCACTTTAGTTTAAAGTTTTTTTTTGCTATACATATACACATACATGTAAACCTCATTCTAATCCTTTAAATTATTACCATTGGTCACCTTTTTCTAGTAAGGTCATAGGGTTAATTAACATTAGACACAACTTGATGCACATTTCTACATAAGGTATAACAAAATAATAACTTTTGTTAATATATAAGTGTGAGTTTAGTTTTAAATTGAGTAGAAATTATAAAGTTGAATAATGTATAAAAAAGAAGAGTCACATGTCTAATGTTTTAAAATTTTGGATTAAAAATAACAGTGATTCGATTATATGGATCTGACACGTTTTCATTTTTGTTTGATCTCTCTGTCAAGGTTCTGATTTAAACTCAATTCTTCTTATTTAGCATTGGATCTTGGGAATGTAATTGTTGGAGACAGATCTTATAGGATTGTGACCATTGATTTGAGTAAGTTTTTGTTGCATGACAGTACTGTGACAAATATGGGGACAATGTGGGGTTCCCACATGCAGAAGAATGGAGGAAACAACTATGCATATCAGCCATAATTAATTCTGATGTGAACTTGGAGACTTATAGAGATTTGTGGGATGATCATGAGCTACTCCAGGAGGCCCTTCAAAGTCCTCACTTCACTCAATTTGGACTTGCAGATTCTCCCCTGTAAAGCCAAAAAATTAAAATATAAAAATATCAATCAAAGAAAATTTTGCATGATTAGCCATTAAATAATTTGTTTGTGTATTTTCTGTTTTTGAAACATTGGAAAAGACAAAGGAGATTGAATGAGAAGAGTATTGAGTTTGATACAGAGAGAAGAAGAATGATTGTGAAGCTGAAATTTTGTTTGTATCCTTTGTTGCAATTTATTTGTTTTGTAATAAGGTTAAGGGTACTCTACATGACAGAGTTGGCTTAGTAGAGAATTTCTTGAACAATTAGAACACAGAAGCACATGTATAAACTTATTAAGATATTCCTGTATGTGATTCTACAAGAATCTTATATCATGTTTGTAAGATTAAAATTGTTCCTACCATCGTATGATAAATTAATTTTATTTTTAATCGATATAGAATATATAAAAAATAGTAACAAAAATGAAAAAAAAATGTTATTTTTAATTGAAATTAAATTTTCGTTTCCATAATACTTAAATAAGTTTTATACCTTCAATACGGTGGAATTTTGATTAAATATGTCCAATAATACATTTCTTTAAATTTAATAACTAATCATTTAAAAAATTTAGTTTAACTAAACCTTCTTTACTTCAAATGTTTATTTTAACTAAGCCTGTCCATTAAGTTTAAGTTAAGAATTTTAGTTTCAGAATATGATTTTTATTTTTAATTCCATTATTTAGGTATGCGTAGGTTGAAATACGCATCTCACAACTTTATTTAAGCTTTTCATAATTGAAAATTTGAAATGATAAAGATTTGTTTTAACATTAAATGTTGGTATACGTTAGGAAATTAAACTTATGATTCTAATTAAGGAATATAAGTATATTTAACTTATTTGTTATTATATATATATATATAATGCATAGAATAAATATTTGTAACAATATCAAAGTAAAAGTTAACTATAAAGCTAAAAATAATTACAAAAGATTGTTGATAATAAAAAATAATAACAGTGTATGATAAGTTAACAGTCTCAAATTGTAAAATTTCTTTGTTAACATGAGAATTGTAACATGCTTTTAATATCAAACACCTTACAAATTCTCATCCATACCCATAAATAAATAAATAAATATATATATATATATATATATATATATATAAAATACAAAATTTAAGAAACCTTTAATAAAATTTTTCCGTTTAAGAGGACTGAATATACATATCCACATTAAAAAAAAAAAAATAACTAAAACACACATGCATATTTAATTCTTCTATCTCCTCAACCAATTTTTGTTGGTCTTCTTATATGATAATATTCCAAGTCTATAGGATATGATTATCACAACTGATGAACACGCAAGAAAGATAATAGAGTAGGTTAGGATTAAAAAAGAGTATTCATATAATACTTTTTATTAAGTATGATTATCACAATTGATAAACACACAATAAAGATAATAGAGTAGGTTAGGATTAAAAAAGAGTATTCATATAATACTTTCTATTAAGTACTAGTAAGGTATATCTAAATTTTAATCTTATTCATTCAATTATTTCACATAATCAAGTGTCTTTCGTAATAATCATGTGAGAACTTTATTAACATGCATCACGGGATAATTTGCTCTATATCCAGAAGATACATACATTGAATTTGACTTAGAGATTTGCACCTATCATATTATCTTCATTGTGTTATATATCTAATATAAAACTACATGAAAATTGGAACTAAGTCCTCTCATATGATAAGGTAAATCCTATGACCTGCTAGACCGACTATTTTCAAACCATGGACTTAATTATTTGGACATCCTCAATTCTCACCTCCTGATAATTTTCATTTATATGATTCCAAATACTAGCAAAATCAAGATATCTCCTTCTAGACGAATCTCAAATTCAATACATATCCTAAACATCTCAACATAGTATTTCCTTTCTTGAGAATAAATATGTTTACGCCATACATCATATCATATACCAAATAGTCATATACTTCTAACTATATTCAAACATCACTAACATGAAATCCATATCATATTTTACTCTATAGTGAAATCAATCACACATCATACCAATTAAGATTATAAAATTTGAAAACGTTTTAGGCTGAGTTCAAGAGGGGGGATGAGTTGAACTTTGAAAGATTTTTATTCAATTTAGACATTTGAAAATAGTTTTCGCAATTTGAAAAACTTTAATGAATCTTGGTGCTAAAGATATAGGGTGCAGTAAAGAAATAAATTGATTCAAGGCACGAATGAATCAATTTATTGTACAGATAGATAGAAGTTTTTCAAATACACAGCAGATTCACAATTACACAAATTTACAATTTCACAGCAGTACCTTAAGCAGATCAAATTCACACAGTTCCTAGAGCAATATTACACTAAGAAAAGAATCACACAAAAATCCAAATTTGAATGAGAGTAGAGAGGAACAGAATTACAAAATACAAATTTAAAAACACCTAACACAGTTCTACATTGATTTCAGTCAATATTAACAAATCTGATACAGTTTCCTAACACCAGTAATTAATACAGATTTGAAAATTATTCAGAATGCAGATTCAATTATTCAGTTATACCAAGAACACATAACAATAATACAAATTCTGCAGTATTACAATAATTCAGCCAAAGTTCCAATTCTTTGAAAAATCACAGATTCAGAATCTTATATATATTACAAAATTAGGAAAGAACCAATCTGATAAGCAAGATTTCTTTGACAGCTACAATAGATTTACCATAACCAATACAAAATTCAAGTTACAATGCACAAATCAATATCCAGCAGAGAACTTAAACCAGTTTTATCAAGATTACCAGAAATTAATTCAATCTTTCAATTAAACACAATGAGCAGTGCAAGAACAATACAAAATTGAAAGAGAAGGGTCAAGAATAGCAGAACACAATCAATTATACTGGTTCACCCTTCCTCAAGGGCTATGTTCAGTCTCCTCTACCTCCAAGTAAAGAAAATTTTCACTAACTTTAATCAATTGTTTACACCAAACAATTACACAATTCTTACTCCGCGTAAGAATCAAACACCCACTGAAATGAGCTCCTACTCCCCGTAGTTCCCACTCAAATCAGCAATCACACACAGGCTAAACCTATAGCCTACACAATACACAATTTTAACAATTTCACAGATTTGCAATCAGTTTACACAAATCTTGATACAAAAGGGATCAAGAATGGTAAAGAACAACTCCCTGATTGGCGTGAACAAAAAGCCTTTGCATAGTGTTGAAGAACTCTAATAGCACAGAATGGGTCAAACGTTACTCTTCAACGAAAAGCCTCAAATGATTTTCTTCAAGAACTCTCAATTTCACAAAAGTGTTTCTCACTTTTTTTTTTTTATGTAATTCTCTCTTTTTCTTATCTGTGTTCTGTATCTTATGGCGCATTTTTGAAAACTCACTGTTTTTATAGACGAAAAGGCATCAATTCAATTTTTCAAAAAATCGTTAATTCAGTTCTGTCAGGCTTCGAATAACTCGATTTCAAGAATACAGGAATCGCTTTATTTGTGCCCAGTGCAGTATTTTAAAAACCAGTTTAATCGAAAACTTAGCTAACTCTTTAGTTTAGCATTTTAAACACTTTTAGACCTTTGTGCTGTTGGATTTCTCCTTGACTGTGCATGGGTTCTTTGTCAATCAAACCTAAACTCACTCACACCAGACCAAGACCTAAACCACACCCAATTGCTTGCTTGCTTGCTTTGCCTTGTTTAACATGTCTTGCATAGCTTCATCAAATTCTTAGTCTTGTGAAAGTACTAACAAAATTTAATATGGAAAAACATCTTTAAAAAATAAATTAAAATACAAGATTATAGAATATTGAAAATCAGCATTTTCGCCTAACGAGCACCTAACTTGACCAGTGAACATTACATTGGAGGTCTCAAATAATAAAATTTGCCTAGCGAAATTGAGCTCGATTAGTGACCATAACTCTCGAATTTTTTTTAAAAGAATGTCACTCAACGAGAGTTTGACTCGCTGTGACCAATCCCCTGGGAGCTATTATTTAAAAATTCGCCCAGCGACTAATCCCATAGGAGCTCTTATATAAAAACTCACCGAACAACCAAAGCTCTCAGGTTTTCAATTCTCTGAATTTCATCCAACGAACTTATGGCTCACCTAACGAGTTTGTATAATTCAAATTGTATGCAAATTTTCAGGTAAGTTGCCAAGATTTTTCAAAAGCTAATTTCCTCTTTCTTTTTCTACAACGATAAACTAATACACATCAAATACTCTAAATTGGTACTACTTTGATTTTGAAACAAAATATTATATCATTCAAACACTCCACAATTATTGTAAAACATTCAAAATAAGATAGGAAAATTTCAAATCAACCATTACCTCAATCTAAGGTGAAATCATTCAAAAACACAAATCAACTTAGTGCATCAATTCAATGTAATCTCATTTAAATCAAAATTAACCATTACATAAAATTTAAAATTTAAGATAACTAAGTTAAATCACAAATAAACTAATACACCAAATTCTACAAGAATTTCAAAAGAGTGTCACTACATCACCTTCGTATTCAGATACTTTAACCTTGAGTGCTAATTAAAATTAAACTAGTTTTTCTTACCTGTTTAAGTTGTTAAACACTGGAAGCTTCAACCTCATAGAGTTCATAAGCAATGTTAAACCTGTACACAAAAAAGTTCTGATCAACAATTTGAGCTTACACTTATGATCCTGGGCTAACAAAGACTCATCATGACTCTACAAACTCCCCCATGTAAACACCTTTCTCCCTAACATGCAAGACTTCTCAAAACTGACTCAAAAGTAAACGGGGGTAAAACAAAACTTACTCTAATATGAAAATTCTGATCGAATAACTTTACTCTATTCTTCACCAAGAATTTTGTGAAGGATGAATAGATTGATTAGAATCTTAGAGAGAAGTCAGAGGAAGAAAAGAGAAAGGATTTTTAAAGAGAAGGTGGTTCTTTTGAAATGAAGATTGAATAACTAATTCTTTTTCTATTTATAAGCTTTTCACTTTAATATTAAAATATTCATGCTCCATTTCAAATGTATCACTTTTATTCTTAAACAATCTTCTAGGTCCTTACATTCTCTTCAACAAGAAAAAGTTTCGTCCTCAAAAATTAACTTACGAGGTAAGAAATAATGGTAGATTTTTGTCATGGTTTCTTTTAATTCAATCCTTGAGCTACTTGATTTGAAGTCATAGGAAGAAATTGAATTCTCCCATATAAGAATTTCAAATGCACCCTATATTATACTAGAAAACTCTCAATCTGCTCAACCAAGATACCATTATAGGATTTTAATATGAACAAGTTACAATAGTAAATGATGAGGTTTTTATCCAAACTTATTCAAGCATTAAATGTCGAAGATATTTACTCTCTCTTATATCTATTTATACTTGTTTTTTCCTTATTAGGTATCACTTACCATCCTCTCTTTCATCCATGTTCCCTTAGTATAAGAAATCTAGTTTCCTACATTATTTTAATATATTCAACAAAAGCACACCCATCATAGTATTTTGAATTGGATAAATTTATAGTTATCAAACAACTTTTCTGAGTTTTCGAGAGAGCCCTAATCCTTTGAGATACTCAAATATCAGTTATCCATCATGTTCAACTAGTTCAAAAACCACTTGTTTCTCTTGATTCTTCTTCCAAAGTAATTGACTCAAAAGTTAAACGGAGTTATATTAGACAAACAATTTGAAACAGAGATAATTGGATGACATATGAATCTCAACGTTTATTTGCTAGACGAATTTCAAAAAGATGAACCATCCATTGAAATTACATTAGATGATCTTATGACATATAGTGTCAATAGAAGGCTTAATCAAACGAAGGGTGATGGATGATGATGTTCATATAACTAGACGATATCTTCTGGTCATACCCCACAGATGACGATATAATTGCCTTGTCATGACCTCTATATAATAAAACAAATGAATTCAACTTGTAACAAGCCATACAATATAGTAGAAGATGAGATGTTGGACAATAGATGAACTGGTGTAGAGAGTCTTAGTGCTTATGTTTCTAGAATTGCTTTTAATTGATTGTGTTTCAAACTCAATTTTTGCTAAATAGAAAATTTCCATAATAAAATATTACTTTAACTTTACCTCCATGAAATATATCGTCTAGACATTATATTAAGTGTCTATAGAGAGTTACTTATGTGTCTAACAAACGATCTTTTTATTTGAAAATTATAAATTTTATTATATCTAAATTACTATCATTTTGGAATGTTACACAAGTCTTTTTGTTTGGACCTTTCGTCTAATGCATATTTTTATCTAAACTAATAATTACTTTTATATGCGTCTCATACATGTCTCTTTACGAATATTTCATGTAAGTGTTATTTTCTCAATATAATTTGTTTTATTTCAAAGTTCTCCATAATATATTAAGCAAAACTCTAAATTCACTTTATTTTGTAGAATTTGTTAAATTGAGAGTGTTAGATGAAATATTAGATTCATCCATCTTATTGGATTTTACGTAATAAAAGATAAAATAAAGACTTATATTCGGTTATTCTCTTAAGTTTCTCAAATGAAACTTCATTTATATAAACTTATGAGTTTGTTAGATAAAACTTTTATCTTTAACAAGTCAAATATATTTCAAATAAAATTCTATCATCCTTTTTAAAAGTATAAATAAAAACTATTCAAATAATTTAATAATAATATTAATCATTATATTGAAAAAGTAATATTGTTATAATTTAAAAATATTATAGGTGGTAACATAGACAACAGATGAGAAAAGTGAACATCACCTGTACAATTAGATAAAGTATAAGTAATATGGATAATTTCTATTAGGCAATTATAGTTGTCATCTTTACCTTATTTCTTCGATAAATATTTTATTTAAAAAATAATAGAACAATTGTAAGTTGTGGTATAGGAACTTTCCTTAAATCATAGATCTTTGTTTTACATTTTACAAGTTATTTGAGTTACTTCGTTAAGAATTCTTACAGCTTTTTATTGGGTTTTCCTCAAATTATCATTGTAATTCTTAGAATTCTTATTTTTATAATAACAACTATATCAATTACTATAACAACAATCACAAAAGCTGCATAAACACAATTAGCAATAAGGGAACTGAAAAAAAATTGTCAAAAAGGATCAGAGACGTCAAAGATAATGAAGGAACCATTAAGAAAAAGAGTGGTTAGAAAGATATTAGAATAGAATAGAATATTGAGAAATCTTAAAAATCACGAATGTGTTGCTTAATAAATAACTTCTCATGTTGCTTAATAAATAACTTCTCATGATGATGATACTGTACCTTAATTTTATTAGGTATTCAATTAGAAAGTTTAGCAATATATAGAAAATCCACAAATCAATGTTTTAAGATTTTTAGTTGAAGATGGTGTCATTCATTTATTTTCATTCTTCTGAGATCTTTCTAATTTTGTCTCCTCAAATTATCCAACAAATTTCACCTATAAATATAATAATATTATATTTTATATACCTTTAATATATATTGTTGGAAGAAAATTGATTTGTTGAGAATCACTTTTTTTTCAACAACTCTTTTTAATAATAAAATATTATATTCAGATGATAATAATAAATATAAATAAAATGTTGGGATAAAAAAATGCATTTAATTATATAATAAATATATAAAAATATAAATAAAATTTTACAATAAAATAACAATACATTGGATTATATAAATAAATGTCCGAAGAAAACATTTCTCCCAATTTCCAGCCGGGCGTGAACGTACGCGCCAGAGTTCGCACGTGCCTAGTTCAAATCTAAAACGGCACCCTCGCTTTTCAAATCAAATCGAACTCTCACTGATTCTGCTGGATGCCCAGTACCGGCGAATGGAACTCACCGAAGAACAACAACGGCAAGTGGAAGCGAACCGCGCGGCGGCGATCGCAAAACGCAAAGCGTTTTTAGAATCCAGAGCACAGCAACAAGAACAACCTCACCGTGAAGAAGAAAACGCCACCAACCCCAACCCTTGGCACCTTTTCAAGTGCCAAAAGTTGCCTAAACCCCAACCCCTAAAGTTCCTTGCCAGACTCGAAATATGCTCCTCCGATTCCTTCTCCGTCACTCCTCTTCCTCTTCCTTCGTTCCCCTTCCCCGGGCACCACCATTGCCTCTCTACTCTAAACTCCGTTCTCTCACATGTACTTCACTTTTCTCACTCTCAGTTTTAACGATCACGCGCTCTTCCGTTTTCATTAACCCTAATTTCATTTTTCGTTTCTCAGGTGATGCTTTCGCACTTCACACAGACCAGCGGAGGGGCCAAGGCCTGTGTTTTCAAGCTGACGGAGTACCACGCCGTGCTCAGACAGTTGAAGGCCAACGCGGAGGCGCTGCAGGTGGAGGAGATCCCCTGGTCAACGTTCAACGTGGTGGAGCGTCTCTCGCATTCGGTTGCTGCTGGCCGGTGGACGCCCGTGCGGCCGGAGCACTTGCCCGACGAGGAGGTAGAGCGCCTGATCCTGAAACTCCCGAGGACTCTCCTGGACGTGTTGCTCCCTTTCCAGCATGACGGACTGCGGTTCGCGTTGAGAAGAGGCGCGCGGTGCCTCATTGCTGATGATATGGGCCTCGGGAAAACTCTCCAGGTAACGTTCATTACTGTGATGGTTTGTGTTGTGTGAATGTGATTATAAATTTCTGATGTGATTGTTTGATTGATGGTTTTTTTTTTTTTTTTTTTTTTTTTTTTTTTTTTTTTTTTTTTTTTTTTTTTTTTTTTTTTTTTTGTGTTTTTTTTTTTTT
>Ga0099825_1003240_pt1 | contig 21693 bp, 15 predicted proteins | sample SiratroredBW_FD_76838 | JGI IMG/M metagenome (GOLD analysis project Ga0099825, IMG submission 76838) | Root nodule microbial communities of legume samples collected from California, USA - Siratro red BW | ecosystem: Host-associated > Plants > Roots > Nodule | place: USA: California | collected... | reverse complement strand
TTTTTCAATGATATTTTGTTTTTTTTTTTCATGTTTGTCAATTTCCTTCTTCTCATCGTGTCTTTTACATGTAAAACCGCAAAATACCATCAATTATAATTATAATTGATACTTCAATTTGTTATTGTATTAGAGCTTTTTTAAGAAAAAAAACTTTGTTGCAAGCTCACTCTGACCTTTTTCTTCATTTTTTTCCCCTTATCTTGTTCTTTCTTGTTGTTTTCTTTCATTTTCATGGTAGAAAAATTTCAACAAACACCTTTTTCAAAAAGTTGTTTGTGCATATACATCTTAGCAAAATTCGGGTCCGATAGCGGGTGACCCAAGAACCGTGCTAGAATAGGCTCTGATATTATATCAAGAGGTGGAATTTAAACCTAACTTAACCTTACAAAATCGACTTATAAGGTGAGGTTTGCATCCATTTTATAAACTATTGAATGATCTTATCTCTAATCGATGTGGAATCTCCAACACACCCCTCACGTCCTCGTGCATGGGACTATATACGAATTCTTCATACACCTTCATGATCTCGTCCTACACCTCCATAAAATTTCGAATTCCAAAAATATCCTTAATTAAATTAATTTAATACAAGATCATTTGTCTTAATTAAATTAATTTAATTTTATTTTAATTGAATTTGAAATGAAACTCAATCAAGAATGAGAGTGAGGGTGAGGGAAAAGTAAAAGACTCTTGGAAATGGGGCAGAGACTCTTCATTTAAAAAATGTTATTGGAAAATGAGAAGATGAGTAAATGTGCAGTGCAGCAACAAAAGAGTCTCTTATTTTTTTTTAATTGGGTGAATTGGGTGGTGGTATGCACATTACATTAATTTTGAATAAAACTAGGTTTGGACATTAACTTAGGAAGGTGAACAGTTTGATATAGTTAATATTATCTAAAAAAATTTCAAATAGAATGTAAACCAGATGACACCAAAAGGTTAACAGGATGAGGTGTCCGGATGAGATCATGGAGGTGCATGAAGAATTAGTCGGGACTATATTGTTTAAGGGTGGTCTAATAGCGGCCCGATAGCGGGTGATCCAACAACCGTGCTATGATAAACTCTGACACCATAATAAAGATATCATATTATACACATGTTATGAAAAATAAAGAAATGAACATAAATGAACAAAATAAAAACAAATGATATAGTAAAATACTCTATATATGAAGTACATGACTCTATCTAACATAATTGCACTAATGATTCTTATATAATAAATATTTATTATCCGATAATATACTATAAAGCTATTATCTGATAATATGCTATAATGCTATTATTTGATAATATATTATAATGCTATGATTCTTATATAATAATTATTTATCATTTATTATCCTCCTCAAGAGAAGTATAGAGATCAATTAAACCAGATATAAGAATATCTGATAATATACTATAAAGCTAGTATGATTCTTATATAATTATTTATCATTTATTATCGCCCTCAAGATGGAGCATAGAGATCAATTAAACCAGATATAAGAACAACTTGGGTATGAGAGGTTTTGTACAGATGTCAGCAACCTCCTGTGACTTGGTATTGATAGGGAGCAAACGAAGAACATCATCACAAACCTTTTCTCTAACCACATGACAATCGATTTCGCTTATGAAACACAAGATTGACAACTAAATGTAAGGCAAAATTGTTGTCAAAAGAAAGAACTGCAGTGACTTGCGGATCAATATGTAAGTCACGAAGCAAATAAGACAACCATTGAATTTTATAGGTTGTCGATGCCAAAACACGATATTCAACCTCAGAAGAGGATCGTGAAACTGTGTTTTCCTTCTTGGATCGCCAATAAATTAATGAATCACCAAGAAAAATGCAGAAGCCAGTAATTGAGCGGCGAGTGTCTGAGTCACAAAAATCTTTCAGTTGTAAAGGAGAATCACTAATAAAGAAGAGCCCCCGACCATGATTAACTTTGAGATAACAAAGAATTGTCCAATGATTGTAGGAGCTTATAAGAAAATTGACAACCTAACAAATGTCAGGCCTAGTGTTAGTCAAGTAGATGAGTTGTCCAATGAGCCGTCAATATATGGAAATATCTTGAAGTAGAGGACTCTCTTTGGAATGGAACTTTATTTGATGATTCATATGAGTATTACAAGGTTTGCATCCTAACAAGTCTGCAACATCTAGAAACTCTAAAATGTATTTCTTTTGGTTGAGGAAAGTATCATTCCTTCCTTTATCTAACAACTTCTAATACAAGAAAACATGTCCACAAAAATCTTTAATTTTGAATAAATGAGCAAGTTGAGACTTGACAAAAAAATCTCTTAAACATAATTTTCTATCAAAATCATATCATCAACATAAACAAAGATGACTAAACTAAATAAAAATTTTCCATCGTGATAGACGCACGAATTTTGTAAATATAAATTTTGTAAATATGTTTTTGTTATATTTTTGAGTCATTAATACATATTTGTTTTGACGTCTTAACATTATTTTTCACTTTTTAAAAAAGTTAGGCCGAATGAGAAGAATTGTTAGATCTACATTCATTTGATAGTAAATAAATCCATTTTTAAGGATATTGTTTGAAACTATTTTTATTTTAAGGTAGTATTGATGCAACAGTATATCTATCCTATTTGATTAATTATCAAACTATAACGAATATATAAACACCGTTTTATATATCTTTATTCATTTTTCGTAAATTACTAAAATATTATCAGTAACTTGAAAAAGTTTAATTTTATTATATTTTTTTTATTTCACTTCACTATTTTCTTTTATCTTTTGTTTCATTTCATTTAAGACATATTTTTTTTTATCTTTTATTATACAATTTCTTATTTTCTCAATTATTTAACTCATTCAATATTCATAAAATTTATTTAAATCTTCATCACACTTTTATTCTTGTCACACCTCAATTACATATTTTCATTTTACTTTTATGTTCTTTTTCAAATAATGTATCACATTTAAAAAAAAATAAATCTCAATTCTATCAAATTATATTAATTTTTAGCATTTAATCGAGTACAATAACTCGAAGGACTTATATTCTCATTTATCTTTAGTTTTAACTTTATTTTATTTGGAAAAAATTTATTTTGTTACACAATTTTGTATTATCTCTTGTAACATTCAACTCATTTGAAATTCACTAAGTTTACACAAACTTTTTAGTTTTTTTTTTCTTAAATATTTTTAAAAAATAATAAATATTGTAATTGTGATAAAATTTTAGTTACACATAATTATTGTTTAATAGCATTTTTTTTCTGTGATTTTTATAAAAATGTAATTAATATTTAAAATATTATTCTACCCAAATTTTATATCCAATAAAAATTAAAAGAAAACTAAAATTTCATAAATGAAAATGAATTTTTAATTTTATGAAACTTATCCAAGAGCGCGCTCCTCCCTTAAACGGCGTCATGGAATCCGAATCCTAATAAACTTCGGTGCAATTAAAGCATCTAAAATTAGAATCATTTTTCATAATCCCCAAACCCAATCCCCGGCTAACAACTACAGGGCTGTGTTACGGCCCGTGGGTTTAGACCGCCTACACCTTTCGGCATTCGTGCACGTCACGCGCCACACACTTCGTCGGTCATTCGAAATCCACTCCTGCACACTTTCTTCCTTGCCACCTTCTTCCTCTAACTTCCAAAGCTTGACATAGACCATTTTACCCTTGCGTGTTGCATCTTCACCCCCAACTTCCTTTTTCATTGCAAGCTGAAAGGAGAAACAACACACACAAGTTTCTCTTACTGATCTGCGTTCATCGTTTCTCTTCTTCACCATGGCTTCTGCTTCCTCTCAGCGAGCGCAGCTAGCTAAGCTCTGCAGCTCCAAGGAGTGGTCTAAGGCCATTAGAATCCTCGATTCGATCGTTTCTCAGTCTGGTGCAATCCAAGACATCTGGTGCGTACTTATACTCTTCTTCGCACCTCTCCGATTCCGTTTCTTTCTATTTTTATCTCAATTACGATTAATTGATAATGTGATATTCAATCTTTCCCTGGTGCTTGTTTTCAGTAATAGAGCCTTCTGTTACAGCCAATTGGAGCTGCACAAGCACGTAATTAAGGATTGCGACCGAGCGCTTGAGCTTGACCCTGCGCGTCTTCAAGCTTACATTCTCAAAGGTGTCTTGCTTATTAAATTCATTCCACACTCGATGCTTCTTTTAACTGCTTGTACCTTGAGAAGTGCGATTTAAATTCCTGTCAGAATAACAGAGTTGGTTGGTTGATGAATTGAAGGTTAAGAACCATGTAGGAACTTGGAATTTTATTTTCATGGATTTATTATTTATTCGTAGTGACAAATGCTTTGTCTTTTGAACTTAGCACCGGCTTATTCTGTCAACTAGGTCGTGCGGTTTCTGCTTTGGGAAGGAAAGCAGATGCTCTGTTAGTATGGGAGCAAGGTTATGCACACGCGCAGCATCAGTCTGCAGATTTGAAGCTGTTGCTAGAACTCGAAGAGCTTTTGACAACAGCTAAGCAGGGCAACATTGCATTGAGTGAAACCAATGGATGGCCCACGCCACAATCCGAATCAGATGCTCTGAGTAATGGGAGCTTGACTGAAATTGGTGAGAATCAAGATAGGTTGAGTGCTCAAGCTGAATTATGTGACAATACAAGTGATAAATCTGCGATCTTGCCGAAGTCTGCTGATGATTTTGACTCAAGAAATGAATTAAGTAGTGAAGATAGAGAGTCTAATAAATCTGACAAGCAAGTAAATGGAAGCCCTGACGTTATTGATAAATTGAGTTATAATTCTGAATCGTGTAATGACTCAAGTGACACATCAGAATCATGTGATAAAGATAAAGTATTTACCGATAGGGGTGAGTCTAGTAGTGATTCGAGTGAAATTGCTGAAATTCTTAGAAAGCCAAGTAGTAAGTTTATTTTTCCCTATGAAAAAAATGGTGATGCAAGGAAAAATAAGAAGTTCTGTGTTGCTCGGATTTCAAAGACTAAGTCTATAAGTGTAGATTTTGGGCTCTCACGAGGAATAGCTGAGGTTTGTATGCACAACTGCTGTGTTGCTGTATTTGTTTGTTTGATAGCATATTGATTTTGGGATGTTTTGCAGGTTAATGAAGGAAAATATGCTCATGCCATAGCCATTTTTGACCAGGTTAGTGCTTCCATTGGGATATTGGTGGTGTTTTGCTTTTATGATATTTACTTGTTAGGTATACCTGTGTTTCATTTTCTGATGTATGCTTGTTATCTTATCCTCTTTTTCTGTAAATGACAAATTTTGTCTTGTCTTCATCGTGTACTCAGATACTGAAAGAGGAACCAGCATATCCCGAAGCACTGATTGGTAGAGGGACGGCATATGCATTCAAGAGAGAACTTGATGCTGCTATAGCTGATTTTTCAAAGGTATTTAAATTTGAGCAAACTTTCTGAAAGGTACATCGAGATGTGGGTATCTCCTCTATTTATGAGTAGTTCCACATGTTTTTCTTAGGCTATACAATTCAATCCTTCAGCCGGTGAGCCATGGAAGAGGAGAGGTCAAGCTCGGGCAGCCTTGGGGGAGTTTGTTGAGGTGGGGTGACTTACTCTATATTAGTATTTGTAAATCTTTTTGAAGTTTAACCAAATTGCATTGCTGATTGGAAATTTTTTCAAATGGGCATTTTAGTTAATCAATGCTTCATGTTAGGTATGGTCCATTGACACTGACCCTTATGAAATGGATCTCTTCTAGTACAGAAAATGAAATGGTCTTGAAATTTGGTTTATACTTATGTTTGATTTGACTTATTTTAACTAAGGTGTGAAACTTGATTTGGGTTAGGCATTAACACTTGGGTCAAATATTTATTTGTTAAGCAAAAGTAGTGCAGTTGTCAAGAGTTACGTAGATTCATGTTATGGCACTGTTTAATTATTGATCTTATTCTTGCACAAATAACAATTCATAATGTGACATTGACAACTGCTTATGGACATCTCAGGCTATTGAAGATTTGACTAAGGCATTAGAGTTTGAAACCAACTCAGCAGATATTTTACATGAGAGAGGTATCTTTTCTGACAGTCCTTATAATTAGTTATTTGGCTAACTGATTGATGCTGGAATAATTATTTGTACTTCCTTCTATAATGATGTTTCATGCATGCATCTTTTGGTAGCTCCTAGAAGTCTAGACAGAGACTTCATTAGTTTCATGTGAAATGAATATATAGTCTTATTTAATAATTATGTCCGGTGTCCTGTATTTTGTTTACAAGTTACAACCTCACTGTTAATTTTAAATTGAAGTTTGATTATAAATTATTCCCGTGACAATCTTGATCTAATTATTTGTTTCTGTAGAGTAATGCTACTTATATATGTCTAATGTATGTTTTTCATAAAATTCAATGCAGGTATTGTCAATTTCAAATTTAAAGAGTTTGATGCTGCAGTTGAAGACCTTTTAGCCTGTGTGCAACTAGACAGGGATAATAAGTCTGCCTACACATATTTGGTGGGTCCTGAGTCTTAACATTTTAGTATTCATCGATTATGAGCCCTTTATGTTTTCTTATCTTTCACATGAATTATATCTTTATTATTTATCTGAGGAAACCCTGTCTTTTACAGGGTTTAGCATTATCTTCAATTGGTGAGTATAAGAAAGCTGAGAATGCACATCTAAAATCACTTCAAATTGATAGAAATTTTCTTGAAGCATGGGCACACCTGACTCAGGTATCTATCAACCTTATTGTACTGATAGATTGTGTTGGAACATTTGGTTATTAATTTAGCTGGAAGCTTTATTCTGAAAATCCTGAGTCATCTGTGTTCATATTATTTTGTGGCTTGAAATGTAATCTATTGTATACTTGGATGCTCTCTGGTCTCTAATAATATGCTTCCTTACTGCTTTCATTCATAACATTTCTGTCCCGTATACTAACTCATTCAACTTGAACTAAAGTTTCCATTTAATGTCAGCTTAGTAACTTAGATTGCATTTGCGTTTTCCCTTTAGTAACTTATAGGTTTAGCTCTACAAAGTAGGTTACATTTTCATGCCTTTTTTTTTAAAGTTATAGGTTTATGGCTTTCTGTTTGATGACTTTGTTGCTCGCCCTGTTCTGAATGTGATTTTGGTAGTTAATCAGGATCTATCAGTGTGTGGTTTATAGCTAATTATCTGTTAACTGTGGGACCCAGTTTTTGTCCTTTCATTTTATGTTATAGGAAAAGCTTTTATTTTAAATGATTTTGGCTGCTAGATTTATTCTGAACATGAGGTTTTTGGCAGTTCTATCAAGATATATCGAAGCCAACAAAAGCTCAAGAATGTCTAAGTCAGATGCTGCAAATTGATGCAAGGTAATTGTTGTTAATGAAATGGTATCATTGGCATTGCAGGTATTTTAGCTGGTAACTGGTTGTAAAGCTTGAAGTATTTTATGCCTGTTTGCTCTTCATTTTGCAGCTGATTACTTGTGTTGTGATGTTAGGTTTTCCAGAGCTTATCATTTGCGTGGCCTTTTGTTCCATGCAATGGGACAACATAGGTATGTAAACAACCTTAACTGCTGATTAGTTGGAGATTGAATATTTATTTGACAATGTATCCTGCAAGCTTTCAATAGTATTATGATTGGGCCCATGAATGCAAGTAACACAAACTTTGAGATATAGTGGCAGACCTACAAGTAGTTATTGAAGAAAATTTGGTAATAGAACTGGAAATATGGTGAAATCTGATAGGAAGAACTAAACTACTCTAAAATACATAAAATCTATAACCAATAGACACTAAAAGATAACATTGATGTTTTTCTCCCTCTCTATTATATAACCTAAAAACATGCCATCAACTAAATTATGACCCCACAAGTATCATCATCTCATTTTAAGAAATTAAAACTATAAAATAAATATTACTTTTAACATTCTAGAATCATCGTACAAAATCCTTGAACCGTTTCCTTTTTCTTCTTTTGAGTCTCTCTAGGACCATTCTATCATTGCCACTGGGTTGAATGAGAACCTTGTTCTCAAGGTTTTATGACAAGAAAAATTATGATAGAGTGGTGGGCTTTAGTGGAAAGGAATGGTTCGAAGTGTGATGGTGGGAAATCCATTATGGATTTCACATGGATTTGGTTGGGAGGTATATGTATTGGGCTTGCATGGGACATGTGAGATATTTAGGAAAAAGACCGTCCTTAGATGATGGTGAAGGGGAAAATTTGGTTGCAGTGATAGGAATGATAGGTGGCATTGAATAGGATTCACATTGAGTGGTGTAGGAGATATAGAAGGCAGATGGAATGAGCTGTCGATGTGGAGTCCACTTGTTGTGAGCAACATTGCTCTAAGGAAGGTCGAAAGGTATGTGCTGAAGGTGGGTGAGAATATGAGAGATGTGTGACACAATTAAGAGAGGACAAGTGACATTTTTGATGGGTGAATTGATTTTGGAAAACGGGTGGGTGGTTGTGTCATGGGCAGCTTTTTTTTTCTTTTTGAAAGTTTGGGGCCAGACAAGTATGGTTATTAGGGCGGTCAACTGGGCAAGCTAGAATTGATGGATAATGAAGGTGGGGAACAACTATAGGTGGAATGGGCTGTGGGGAGGTTGTGTTTTGTTCAAAGGTGGTTTTAGTATTAAGTACATGGTTTGGGAAGTGAACGTTGTGGTAAGACTTAAGGTTGGAGGGCAAATACATGGGAAGAGTTAGTGGGACAAGTCACCGTAAAATGTCTGGAGATTAGATGGTGGTTGCGGTAAAGTTGGTGGCGGCTATTGTGACTCCAAGACCCACAATGGAGGAGTTGACAGGGAAGGAGAGGGTTCATGAGAGTTTGATGAAAAACTTGGTTGTGTTGACCAATGTGGTGATGGCCATTATGGTGGTGGTAGTTGGGTTGATGGTTGTGGAGGCCATTGCGGCTGCGGTGGATACCATTGAAGTGGGGAAGGATTCAAGTAATAGTGGTATTGTGAGGATAAAGGCATTTGGTGAAGGTGGTGGGGTTGGTGGTGCAGATTTGTACTATGTGGTGATGGTGGTGGTGGAGGGTAGTATAACTGGTGGTGGATGTGATCGAAATCCCTGTGAGCTGGAGGCTGTTGTGGATAGTATAAATGTGTGTGTGGATAAGTCTGAATTTATTGAAATATATGATGGTGGTGGTAATTGCGGTGGTGGTTGTGGTGGCCACTCTATACATAGTGGCTGTGTGAATGGTGTGAGACAGATGGCATCGAGTTTCTGGCCAATAGCTTGGAGGCTTTCTGCCATGGTGGTGTCCGGTTGAGGGTAAGCCAATGAAAACACCATTTGATAGGAAGAACTAAACTTCTCTAAAATACATAAAATCTATAACTAGAAGACACTAAAAGATACCACTGATATTTTTCTCCCATCTCTACAGATAAGAAGAGTAATTTATATAACCTAAAAACATGCCATCAACTAAACTATGATCCTACAAGTGTCATTTTAAGAAATTAAACTATAAACTAAATATTATAAATATTATTTCTAACATTCTAGGACCATCCTATAAATTCCCTGAACCATTTCCTTTTTTCTTCTTGAGTCTCTCTCGGCCTATTTTATCGAAATCGTTCAGGGAGTGAATAAAGTTGAGAATACTGCTTCAGGAACTAGGATTAGTTGATATCTTCCATTTCAACTACTAGATTGGTTGAACTAGGATCTTTATAGTGGATGCTTTTGAATTTGTAAACTTTAGTTGGCAGTAGGTGTGCTTCAATCAAGATTTATGTTGTAAGTGTGCCTGAAGTCTCAAAGAAAGTACTTGTACGGTATTTATTATTCATTTGAATCCAAGAATTAAGTGGTTAATAACTTACATCTTGGTCTTCGATATGAGATTTTAGAGATATAAATTGTGTATGATATGAGACAATGTGCGTCATGATCATATGGTTATGATTTGTTGGTAGCTTTAAATTTATAGTATACATATCCTAGTAAGTTGCTTTCAAATATTTCATAACAAGGGTCTGCTTTAACATGTTTTGGTCTTGAATTTTGGGCTCTGCTACTTTATCTTGTTTCTGACTTAACAAGGGTTTGACTGTGACAGGAAGGCTATCACTGATTTGTCAATGGGGTTGAGCGTTGATGGTGCCAATGTTGAGTGTTTATATTTGCGAGCTTCATGCTACCATGCTGTCGGACAATATAAAGAGGCGGTAAGGTTTTACTTTTAACTCTTTGGGAGAAATACCGATTCGCAATTGTCACTGGGCAACTTCATTTATGATCTCAGGTCAAGGATTATGATGCTGCTCTGGATTTGGAGTTAGACTCAATGGATAAGTTTGTGCTTCAGTGCCTTGCCTTTTACCAGGTTTGTATATTGTAAAGTTTTATATTTGTACAGCTTCTGCCTTTTCCCCTTAATTCTATTTTATTTATGAAAAGGAAAACTAATACATTTCTTCTCTATGAAAATGTCATCTGACAAAGCTGGGAGCTGTTACAAATAAAAGATAAAATAAAATCTGAATAAAAAGAGAAAGTCAGAACAGTTGTGTTTCACATAGAATAGACAATGTTTATAATAAACAGTAACACATGATAAAAAAAAATACTAGAAAGTAAGAGATTAGAAAAAACCTGGGTTGACACATGTAGAATGCTGCCTTTAAAGAGAAAATGTCCCACTGCACTGGTTGAAAGAACTGATATGTGCTCCTCTTCAAGATATAAGAAACCGTTAGATTACTTGAGTACAATGAAGGATCTCCTATGCTTATGAACAACACCAATGTTCTTTGAAAGAGTAAAAAATAACTGAATAATTTAGAATAAAAAACTGGCAATGATTTTGTACGTGAATGAATATGTTGGATGTGCCTTTTTCTGCTCAATGGAATGCTCTTTATATTATATAGGCCTAGGAAGTGCACCAGTAAAACTGAATGTGCGGCACTAAAAAAAATGGAAATATTTTGTTCCGATTCCAAAGCTTCTAATTTTAAAAAAAAAAAAAAATAACAAATTATCCGCTAACTTTTTTTTAAACGTTATAAACAATTGTAGCAATCTAACGTGCAGGGAATAACTATCATATATATTGGAACTAAAGAGTTACATATTTAAAAACTATTTTAAAATAATATAAAAATAAATACTTTAATTTTTTAAATTACAATAAAGTATTTTACCAACATTAATGAGTAGTAAATGTTCAAAGGAGGTACTAGGTTACAGTGAGGGATTCTTGCCTTTCAACATACAAACTGAGAGCTTACTAATCTCTACTTGCAAAGTTCTTTTAAATTTTTTTTATATGCTGTCCTCTTCTGCTTTAGTTCTTCTAGTTGCAGACTTGCTTTGTCTTGATTGTTTATGATACATTTATTGACTAATTTTGTACATTCATTCTGGGCGTTATGCGAATCAACTTATGTATTGGTTAATGAATGTTAACATCTTCCATTAATTTTTATTTAAGGTTAGTTGTATGATGAGCAGCATCAAACTCTTTTTTCTCTCTTGCAGAAAGAGATTGCTCTTTATACCGCCTCAAAATTTAACCATGAGTTTTGCTGGTTTGACATTGATGGGGATATTGATCCACTTTTTAAGGTAAAGTTATGGAAGTTATTCTACCTCTCTTTGATACTTTTCATCTCTTAATTTGGCCGAATTAAATTATTTATGGGATAGGATTACTAGTTTGAACTAAACAATTAAGAAACATGTTACTATTGTCATGGTCGCTGTATGTCAGAAAACTTGTAAAATCGTACTTGTTTGCATATAACTTAAGTTTCTATGTGGGTTTCAGAAGCGTATAAACTTTTACTTCTATGTTGGAGATGTGTTTTGTATTGCTTAGACTCTAATTTCTATGATATTGTGTCTTTGTTATATTCAGGAGTACTGGTGCAAGAGGTTACATCCCAAGAATGTATGTGAAAAGGTTTACCGGCAACCTCCTTTGCGTGAGTCTTTAAGAAAGGGAAAGCTTAGAAAGCAAGAACTAGTTCTTACAAAGCAGAAGGGTGCTCTTATACAGGCTGCAGACTTCATTGGCAAGAAAATCCAATATGATTGTCCTGGTTTCCTACCTAACGGGCGTCAGGTACAGTTATTTTTTTTTATATTTTATTGTCTCCATATCCGTGGCTCATTAACTTTACACATTTTGTTTTCTTTTCTTTTCTTTTACTTGGTATCCTTTCTCTACTGTGGGTGGTACTTGTACTTTTGCAGCCTTTCTTTGTGAACAAATGGATTTGTACTTTTTGTCTGTCTTAATAGACTTAGGATGGACCTTTCGTTTTAGTAGATAACTTGTCCTTGATTTGGCAGTTGCTGCGGAGAGGTGCATGTCACAAATCCAGCAATCATTGAGTATATCATGCTGTGGAATTGTCTATTATTATAGATACTAATCTTTTATCTTTTCCTTAATTTAGGACTAATCTTTTCTATCTTATGTCTTTATCTCTAATTCTGTAATATTTCCTTATTTATCAGCATCGTATGGCAGGATTTGCTGCTATTGAAATTGCACAAAAGGTCTCCAAGGCTTGGCGTGCGCTTCAAGCGGAATGGAAATATTCTAATAAAAATAACTCAAGCTCAAAGAATGGCAAAAGGGCAAGGAGAAGGGAAAGAATTAATATGCCCAGTCAGAATAGGGGAGGTGCAGGTTGTAGCACAAGTAGTACTTCCGAAATATCTCCTTCACATGGCATTGTAGATGATAGATCATCCAGCCGTTCAATATCATGGCAAGATATTTATTCAATAGCAGTTAGATGGAGACAGATTTCTGAGCCTTGTGACCCTGTTGTGTGGGTGAACAAGTTAAGGTATTTCATCTTTGGGCTATAAGTTTTCTTGCAGACCATATTGTTAGTGCTTCCCATGTTTTTGGATTTTATTGATTTCTGTGCACTGCAGTGAAGAGTTTAATTCTGGATTTGGTTCTCACACACCCTTGATCCTGGGACAAGCCAAAGTTGTGCGTTACTTTCCTAATTATGAAAGGTAAAAAGACCCTTTTTAATTTCTGTTTTGGTAGACTGGCTTTGGGCTCATTCTTTTTAAACATCACAGGACTTTAGATATTGCAAAGACTGTCATAAAAGAGAAATCATATGTCTACAGCAAGACAGATCATATCATTCGTCTTTCCAAAGATGGGCAACTGGATGAGGTGATTTGTGTTTTGTTTAGATCTGGTGCTTGTTTCTTGTTACTTGATTTACTATGCAAAAGGCCTCAGCAATTACTTGTAACCCAATTGGTTGCTCTGGAAAACTTTTACTTTTCTTTGCTCACGTTAGTAACGGCTGCAATGTGCTTCTATTGCTATTTGTTTTGCCTGGTCATACATTAAAGTTCACACTTGTAGGTTGTATGTTATTTTTTTGTGTATTTTTGTTGGATATTAAAAAACATGGAGTGCAGAACAATAATTATTGATCGATCAATAGCATAATTTATACAGGTTAGAGAATAAAGGAAAATAACTCCTACTTAGTGCCTAAAAATCCGCTATACACAGATCATATCAGACAGTTCCCAACAGATAACATAAAAACAGTCATGAATCCAAAAAACTAGCAACAACTTAAAAAAAATCAGTTTCATTAGTCATCCAGTCAACGTTCCTCCTGACTCTGGAACTGCATACACTAAGCCTCTACCTTAATAATTCATATCTAGCTTTAGGAAGTGGTCTTGTTAGGATATGAGCACTTTATTCTTTATGTTTTGCAGTAGATTAATTTCATTTCTCCTTCTCTCTGTACCTCCCCCTGAGAAAGTAGAGTTTTTATCTTGAAATGTTTTGTTTTGTCATGGAAAACTGGATTACTAGCAGTTGAACTTGCAGCTTGATTATCCACAAATATCTGTGTGCTGTCCTGTTGTTTCATATGCAAATCTGTCATGAGCTTTTTTATCTGAAGAGCATGATTAACAGCAGCAAATGCAGTCACATATTCTGCTTCTGTTGTGGATTGAGCTATGATTTCTTGCTTCTTTGAATGTCATGAAAAAATCCAGAACCAAAGCTATATGATAACCTAAAGTACTTTTCAGAATATTGGAATTTTCAAAACAATGGTATTTTATTCCAAAATTCTTGAGCGGGAGATATAGAAATAGTGACTTGATAGCGGGTGACATAATAGGCCTAATAAAAATTTTATTAGGATATGTTTTCATATCATCTTAGAAATGGATTTTAAGCTTAACTCAACTTTACAAAACTAGCTTGTAAGGAGATGCTTGCACTCACTTATATACTATAATTGGTCTATCTCTAGTCAATATGAAATATCCAACAATAAAAAGTTTTTTGTATGCAAGATGTTAGGCATTGTTGCACTTAAATACATTAGGCAGTCTATAAAGCTCCTGTAGAGCCTGTCATCCACTTTTTCAGCTTCATCTTCCTTGTAAAAAACACTCTTTTGATTCATTGGAGTTGCAGCTGGTTTGCTCCCTTCCATGTTAAACTTCTTGAAAACTTCATTTACACATTTTTCTTGACAAAAAATTATTTCATTCTATTTTTTATAGACCTGCATACCAAGATAGAATGTCATCCTTAAGGCCTCTCATTTTGGAAACACCTTTCATTTCTTACTTGAACTTATCAATCAGCTCATTGCTACTCTCTAAAACTAAGAGATCTTCAACATATAGAGATACTTCAAGTATTTCACCATCAATTTGACATATATAGTAGATTCACTCAAACATTTTTAAAGCCTAAGTTCACCAAGTGGGAATCAATTCTGCTATATCATGACGACAATGCCCTTTTTAAACCATACAAAGCTTTCCTTAGTAGATGCACTTTCTCCTCCTGCCCCGTGAATAACAAACCATTCAGGTTGCTAAGCAAAAATTTCTTCCTCCAAGTATCATTCAAGTGTTGATTTCACATTCATTTGATGTATAATCCAGCCCTTTTGTGTAGCAATAGAAAAATAAATTCGTATGGCTTCTAGTTTGGAAACCGGGGAAAAGTCCCAAAAAGAGCAACCCTAAAACCCACGTATATCTATTGACAACAAGCCTTACCATTTTGTTTGTCAAATGAACCATCTGGATTGAGTTTGTTTCTATGAACTCATTTGACACCAACAGCTTTCTTGTGGTGAGGTCTATCACCAGCTCCCATGTTTGATTTCTTGTAATCGTTTTGAGCTCCTTCTTCGTTGCATTTAACTATTTCTGGTTGGCTGCTGCTTTTTCGTATCCTTCAGCCTCCACGACGTCAACATTGCACCTTTGGTAGGTGCCTGAAAGTGATCTAGTTCCTCTTATGGGCTCTTCATCAACATCTTCATTCTCCTTCTGAAATTCAGGCTTCATGTCATCTTCCTAGTTCCAACTCTCTGATTCCAGAAATTACACATCCCTTCTGACAATTGCTTTGTTGCTTTGTCGTACGTAGGTAGATTCTATAGGCCTTTGAAGTTGAGTTAAAGTCTACAAAAATTTCAGATTCTGCTGTCTTGTCCAATTTGTCCCTCTTTATGGAGGTATGCAGGAGAAACACAGGCAACCAAATGTCTTAAGATTTGTTAGCTTTGTTTCTGTAGTTGTGTGATGCTCTTCAAATGGAGTCTTCTTTTGAAAAGCTTTTGTTGGCAGTCTGTTTAGCTAAAACACTGCTGTGTTTGCAGCCTCCGTCCAAAATTTCTTTGGCAGTCCTTATCATGGAGTAAATATACCTTGCCATTTCCATAATTATTCAGATGTTTCTTTCCATGTAAAAGATATGGTTTACCTTAGCAATTAGGGATATTCTCCATTATCATGTTCTGCTTTCTTGTCCATTCGTCCCTCTTTATTGGAGGTATGCGAGAAACATAGGCAACCAAATGTCTTCAGATTTGTTAGCTTTGGTGTGTAGTTGTGCCATGCTTCAAATGGAGTCTTCTTTTGCAAAGCTTTTTTTGGCACTCTGTTTACCTAAAACACTGCTGTGTTTGCAGCCTCCGTCCAAAATTTCTTTGGCAGTCCTTATCATAATTATTCAGACGCTTATTTCCATGTAAAAGATATGATTTGCCTTAGCAATTAGGGATATTCTCCATTATTTGGTTTCCCTATATTATAATTTGAATGATTATAAATAAATAAAGGCTTTACATTTGAACACACAATTCACAAATACATAGAAACTCTTCACTCCATAACATCATATTTTTGTGGAGTGTATAGTGGTCTCAATCGATGTTCCATGCCTGCATCTACATAAACATGTCAAAATTTTTAGAGAAATAACGGGCTCCATTATTGGACTTTATCACCTGCATCCTGCATTTGCTTTTCAATCTTTTGAGAAGAGAGAAACTGAGAATGCAGATGATGTATTCTGCGTGTTTAGACTACAATAGAGCTCCTCAATTTATAGTAGAGAACATTATTTACATAATATTTAATTACTCCATTTTAGGCTAATAACGTAACTATATAATCAATCTAATTGATCCTAATACCATCAATTATTTATCTATAGGATTCAACACTTCCGTTCAAGCTGGAGCATATATGTCATCCGCACCAAGCCTGTTACATATGCAGTTAATCCGAGGACCCTTTAATGACCGAAATAGACTTTCATAGCCTTAGGAACCAATATCCTAAAAGCTTAAATTGTTATTTTAAGACATAAATCTGTAACAATTATTAAATATGTAATCTTAATTTTTTTTTTGTCAGTTGATTTGATTTTCTTAATTAACTGATAAAATAGGACTGCCCTTCTAAATTGTTAAAGCTTAAGGATTTCTAAATATTTATTAATCTTTGAAAATCAATGCTTCATAACTCTCTTTCTCATTACTTGTGATTGTTAGCAATAATGAATTCTTCATAATGGTCTATGGTTGATGTTACATGTTCCGTTTTTTAAACGTAGTTTGAATAACAATAATATTTCAGTAGTTTGCCCTTTTATAAAAATGAACACTTGAATATTTGATTTGCAGGTCACGCATGCCAATTCTGTCTCCGATCTTTATAAAGCTATTGGTGAGGATTTCTGGTCATCTACGTGGTGCAACAGTACTGCATTTGAAGGGTAAGTGTGCAAGGTTCAGATAGTGCTTGGGAACATATAATTTTTTCGAATACTTATTTCTGGATGTTAATGCTTCAGGAAACAACTTGAGGGAACAAGGATAACTGCTGTAAAAACGTAAGCTTGATACAGTTAAAATTTAAGTTATTTTCTTCCCCATTTTCCTTTTGTTTGTTGCTTAACTGTTCATACCTGTATATTTTATTGCGGGAATGGTGAATATTTTCAGGGCGGAGCATGGTTTTGACTTTGCAATTAGAACACCTTGTACACCTGCTAGATGGGAGGATTATGATGCAGAAATGGCAATGGCATGGGAAGTAAGTTATAGTTATAACTATACCATACGACTTTGATTATATTTTTTTTAGCCAATATATATATATATATATATATATATTTATATATATGTGACCCTTGGGGTCTCTTTTATGTGGCTTGCTTCTAATATGGGCATGCAAAAAATCCAACTGACTTTATGTTCATCTAAACATATCCATTTCAAATCCAAAATACATATTTTTGGATTAGAAATCTGTTGAATATTTTTTATGGATTTAAAAAAATTCCAAAATCAATGTTTGTCAAAAAAATTGTTTGGTCAAGACAATTTTTTGTTGGTTTCGATTGAGACATTTTTTACTCGATTTGCAAAGTGTCTCTTTGGTTCGGACCATGGTTGGGGTGTTCTTGGGTCAGTCTTGGATGGGGCATCCTTGGCTTGGCTTCCGCCAAGGTGTTCTCAACTCAACTTTGACTGAAACATCATCAACACGACCCTGGTTGGGACATCTTCAGCCTTGGCCAGAGCATCATTGGCCTTATTTACCTATTAAAGGTCTCCTTTTAAGCTTAAGTATGACTTATTTAAAAGTCTGATATGACCTAAAAGCCTTTTTACGTGGCCTAATTTATAGGAAGACCTACAAACAAGTTAATGAACCTAACTAAGCTAGCGAACCTAAAAGGGTCAATGGGTCTTGTTTATCACAAATTGCTTTTTGTTTTTGGAAGTCTAATATTAATAGAAAAAAGAGAATTTCAACAAATAATAATTCATTATATTACAAATGGGCAGACATTTGGCAGTAAAAAATCAGAAAGTAAAATTATTTATAAGTAAAAATAATTTAGCAGTAAGAAAAAGTAATACATGAAAATTAATAATTTAATCTTGAAAGATATCTTAATTATTTAGTAATATATATAACTACTAGTTCAAATAAAACTGAATTTATTAAATATTATAGCCTTGATTTTAATGCCAATTGCATCCAAATTAAATGGATGTGGATTTAAACTATTTAAATCCAAATTCAAACTAGATTAAAAAAATTCAAATTAACTTGATACAATTAAATGGATCTGAATTTCAAATCTAATCAATTTTATTGGATTTTTAAAAATTCAATTCATCCCACCCTAGCTCCTGTAAAGGCTGTGTGTTTTTAGTCTTTACCAATGATCCATGTCCCTTTTATCATTAAAACGTGGTTGACCTATGTATTTATTTTTCAAGTTGCTTGATGAATTTTGACGATTTACCTTGTATCCATCTCGATGTCTTTCAGGCTCTCTGCAATGCTTACTGTGGTGAAAATTATGGGTCTACTGACTTTGATGCGCTCGCAAGTGTGAGAGATGCAATATTAAGGATGACATATTACTGGTAGGGCCATATAAAAATACATAACTTGTCTAGCTTGGACGTTTGAAACCATTATGCAAATCTTTTCTGCTATCTTTGGTCCAAGTCATTCTGTAAATTTCTCTCTCTTTTTCAGGTATAACTTTATGCCACTGTCCAGAGGATCTGCTGTAGTCGGATTTGCAGTCATGCTGGGTTTGTTCCTTGCTGCTAATATGGAGTTCACAGGAAGCATCCCACAAGGTTTGCAGGTTGATTGGGAAGCCATTTTGAACTTGGATCCAAATTCCTTTGTGGATTCTGTCAAAAGTTGGTTATACCCATCTCTGAAGGTAACAACCTCATGGAAAGACTATCATGATGTAGCATCAACCTTTGCAACAACAGGGTCGGTTGTTGCTGCCTTGAGCTCTTATGATGATTGAACTCCTTGAAATAAGGTGAGTGAATGGCTCTGTTTTTCAATTTCTGTTTTTTCTTTATTTCTGGTCTTGTCCTGTAGTGTTTATAAATAGTTACCCAATATGCAGTGTGGTTTATTCAGTATCTCTGTAAAATCAAATCCAATACTGTATGACCTGTTTTTTGTATTTCTAGGTATTTCGCCCATGTACTGCGTTGCTGCTGGTCTTTGACACGCTTCGAAAAATGCAGCAGAACTATTAATTGAAGCTTTTAGATTTACTGACTGATCTTCCTGTTAAGGCTCAATCCTTGTGCCCGCTTTTAAAATTGTAATATATATGTCATGGTTCGGTGTGCATTCACTATGCAGATGTGTCAATCTGAATATCATTATTTTATGTAGGATTTATATATAAGGAGGAATTTGTTTCACGTTTTTGCCTTTTAATTATTTAACAACTTTCGTGTCTCTTTCAAATGCAACGGCTAATGTTAACCAATTAGAGGATCCAACTGTAAAAAATGTGAAGACAGAAACCAAGTTTTTTTGTAAGGAATTAACAAGATTTGCATGTTGAATCTGATATTAAATAAAACAATCAAACTTATTAAAATGCTATTGGTATTATTAATAATTATAGTAATATAATTATTATTCAATTTAATCTATTATTCCATTAATTAAATATATTTCTTTAAACATTAAGTTGTTTAGTTTTAAATATTAAATAATGTAGTCCATTTTCAAAAGAATTATTCTAAAATATCTAACCAAATTTATTTTGAAATTACAAATTTTAGCAAAAAAAAACTTGTGACAAGTTAGTTCAATCCAATTCGTTCTTATGTATGATTGGTTGAGGGGATTGAGTTTAATAAAAAGAAATACATAAGTTTAGTCCAATCCAACTCCTTACACTTCTAACAAAGATTAAAGAAAAGTAACTTTATATTCTCTTCTGCGGTTTCTTATAGGAGATGACGAGGATAGCATGGGTTAAGTGGAAGTACATTTGGAAGTAACTTCAAAGTAGTTTGGGATGAAAGATGTTACCATGAAGCGCCTCTAGCTAAACAAGTTCGGAACACTTTTCACATCAGGGGGTTGTTTGTGGTGTTCTGGAGTAAAATATGATGGCTGGAGAGATCTTCTAAAGGGAGAGGTAACTAATAGTTGCACATCACAAAGGTGGAGGGACATAGATAGAGTGTGTATCTAATTGATTTTGGAAATTGGTTAATTGGAAAATATCATATATAAGCAACATTAGTTTCTACTTTGAGAATTGGAAGAAAGAAGAATGTATGTCCTTAACCCTATCTAAGGATATTCCTTAATTCAGAGAAAAAAAATGAAGTCTTGAAAAGTATATGTTTATGGCTACAAAATATATCAGAATGGAATGTAGTACGACTTTGTTTACAGGAGAAGAGAAATCGGTGAATAACCTAAATACTAATTTGACTATTATTCAACTAAGTAGGAAAGGTGTAGATGAGTGGAGAGAGAAAAATAACTCTGATGGAAAGTATAGCGTGAATATGCGTACGGTGTTTTACATAGAATCACATGAGATTTACAACATCAGTCTCTTTAATCATTTATTAGGAACCTTAAAGTCTCTCCTAAGATTTACACGTTATTTGGAGGTGTTTAAAAAAATAGGCTTCCAATTAAACAAAACCTTAAGAAAAAGAATGTGTTTAAATGGCCCTTTCTGCATGGGAGTTAAGGAATCTTTAGCTCATATGTTATTTATATATCATAAGGTGAATAGTATCTGGAAGACTTGTTACTCATGGTTGGATAGGGAGAATTGATTCCCTAATAATGTGGTAGATTACTTATGACAACATGGCCTAGAAATGTGTGAGGAGAATGGACCTTATTGCATTCGGTTTAGTCATGAGGTTAAGTGTTGCATTTGCCTTGATGTTTACAATAGACTACTAAACATTTATCTCCTTTCACTCTTCTGAGTAGCATAACGGTTGAGTTACATTCCCAAGTAGTCATCTTTTGTTCTATTCAAAACAATGTAGAGTTTTGTGAAATAATACTTTGTTATTGAATTTTCTCAAAACCATGAATATATATATATATAGCAAAACTAATATAGGAAACAAGTAAACTAGTATAGGAAAGTATATCAAGAAAATAAATAATCTTGAAATATTGTAGTCTAGAAAATATTTCAAGAGTAATCACAACAATAATATATCATTTTTCCTCTTTGTATTTGAGATGTATTCTTCTAATACACTTTAATTATCAAAGTGGTATATGTATAAATAAGTGAGAAAATAAATATATAATAAATAAATTGTCTGCATCTTGATATTGCAACCTATTCAACGTATGTATTTGTACCATTATGCATAGGTGATAAGGTGGAGATAGAGGAAATGAGTGATTTAGATAAAGGAAAGTTATCCTAAAGGCTGATAAAAAAAAAAAAAAAAAAAAACTTAAAAAAAATTTTCTTCATATTTTTTTTTTTTGTTTTTTTATTTTTTTCTAATATATTAATAAATTTGA
>Ga0099825_1003239_pt1 | contig 21694 bp, 12 predicted proteins | sample SiratroredBW_FD_76838 | JGI IMG/M metagenome (GOLD analysis project Ga0099825, IMG submission 76838) | Root nodule microbial communities of legume samples collected from California, USA - Siratro red BW | ecosystem: Host-associated > Plants > Roots > Nodule | place: USA: California | collected... | reverse complement strand
AGTAATTAATAATGTTTAGTTTTATATAAATAGTTTTTTTATTAAATTTTTTTATATAAAATAAAATATTTATATATATATATATATAAATATATATATATATATATATATATATATATATATATATATATATATATATATTAAAAAAAGTTCGTTTTGCATCGTTTTAGTTTACGTAATCGATTTTTTTTCGTCAGTTTTAGATTGTGTTTGGTTGATGTAAATTTTTATGCTACATGAGCGTCTTTTTAGAGTGGGTGTGATCGTCGTTATTTGCGTCTTTTATATAGTCGATACTATTTTTTTGGTAGCTACTCAACAGCTTTCTTGTAGTAAGATAATAATTTATGTTAACTCGGTTTGTAGCTATAAATTCACTAATTTCTATTTCTATTTATAGGACTTGTGTCTAGTGGTTGAGGCATCAGATGGAAAACAAAACAATAAAAACTTTTCATTTTTGTTTAGTAAGGCTTTGTATGTCTTATTATTTTTCAATAAGAACTATTAATACATTAGTTCGTATATGCAACAACAATTCACATCGTTGATCATGTTACAAAAACATGGACGATGTTCCTTTCGACCATGCTTGGATACATAATCCATATTACAGTGATAAAAATGTTTGAAAGAGCCTCTTGTAATAAGAGTTTATGAGTTTACCTAAAAAACTCAATATTGTCAATATTATGAACTTGATAGAAGGATTAGATATCCACTTATGAAAATGTAAAGCTTTAATGTTATGTACACTTTTCTTATCTTAGTTTTAAATTATAGTTTTTGATGCACATTTATTTAATCTTTTTAGTTCATGAATAATATGTATTTCATTTATACATTTGATATTAAATTGTTTATTATTTGTTTGGACTTTCGAAAATCAAACAATTATATATATATATATATATATATATATATATTATCAACGGAAAAATCCGTCAGTAATTATATTCACAAATCTCACACACACATTAATTTATTAATAGATTAACTTTTGATAATTACCAACGATCCAACTATGGGTAATTGAATTTAGATATCTCACAACCATAGTAAGTTGATGTTGGTGAGATATCTGAACTCAATTATCCATGGTTGGATCTGCCACTAATTATCAAAGAATAATCTTTTGAGAAGTTGATGTCAATGAGATATTTGAATTCAATTTTGTTTGATAAGAATTGTCAACGAAAATTTTCATCGATAATTATTGACAACTTAACAAAATCTGTCATTAATATTTATCGACAAACATTTCATAGATGATTTTTTCCACTATTTTTTCATAAAAAATATGTAATTCTCATCAAATTTTTCACCTTATTTACATATTTGTTGGTTAACATTACTTCATTTTCTTTCTCATCATCTCTGAATTGAGAAAATAACACGTAAGATCTTACAACATTTAATTAACCCTAAATGGGGGAGTAATAGTTTGTTCACAAACAAGTGATACAAATATGAGAAAAGTTAAGTGGACACCAAACTTTATTAACACATAGGGTGAGGAGATAAATAAGTATGATTGATAAAAAAAATAGTAAAAGATAATAGATGTTGACGAAGTGTTTATACATCGTGACTATTACTTGAACCGAAACTTAAAGTTTTTTGCTTAGGCCAAAACGGTTTGCGAAAAACCGATCTCTGACCCAGAGGGGAGACCATGAGAGGAAGGCAAACAAAGCAGTCATGTGACCAAAAACAATTTGCTTCGGTGGTTTAGGGCCTAAAACCTTCATAGCCACATGTCTAGCAAAAATTCTACCATCCGTCGCTTTGTCACCCTGAGAAGCTCTAGCTCGCTCCTCAATGACCTCTTTAAAGTCCTTATAAAGCTTCCACTCATAATTACTCAATCTCTCCGTATTGGCCCTTCCAAAGTTTGATCTCACAGAGCCTGGCATAACTAGAACTACGTTGATCCCAAAAGGCCTAAGTTCTAGGCGCAAACTGTTTGACATGGCATGCACTGCAGCCTTGCTAGCACAATAAGACCCTGCCCAAGGGGTTGAAACTTGCCCTACCACACTGCCAACATTTACTATACTCCCACTTCTTCTCATAGCCATGTGAGGCACCACATGCTGCACCATTCTTAGTTGCCCCAGCGTGTTAATTTCCCAAGCCTTTCTAATTGTATCAAGTGGCAACTCAGCCAATGGCCCAGTGCTACCTATTCCAGCATTATTAATCAATATATCTATGCGACCATGTTTTGATATAACGTTGGCCACAGCTGAAGACACACTTTCATCACAAGACACATCAAGCTCAAATGTCTCTATGTTATCTGACTGCAACTCTGACATGTCTTGCATCCGTGCTGAGATGTCAGAGGCAACAACGTGGCATTTTTTCTCAGCAAATGCCTTACAGTACTCGTAGCCAATGCCACCTTTGGCACAGCCGGTCACTAGAACGATTTTGCGGTCACTCATTTTGGTTGTACTTCCTTGTTGAATATTTTGGTTCTCATGTTCTTATATAGATGGAATCAGATGTAATAATAATAATGAAACTAATTTTAATATAAATGATCCTATGTTGTTATTAGCTCAGTTTTTGGTCACATCATTAGGATAAAGAATATTCTTTGCAACATATGCTGTTATGCTTCTTGTATCTTGTTGGATTGGCCGTCTGCCGGCTATGTACGTTGGACTTGTTTTGTTTATGTCTGCAGTATGATGGAGATTTGTAGTTGTTTTCTTTAGGGTTGCAGTGATGGGTATGCATCCTGTCACTTTCTGATGCACATTTCGCCACAAACATGGTTCCATATTCGCAAGACATTTTCAGCTTTTAGTGAGAGCCACTGTGATGAATTAAACAATGCAAGAAGCTCCAGTACTACAAATTTGGTTCTCCTCGTATCACAAAATAAACACATTTTAACATTTTATTTCTTGCCCCTCTTCTGTGATTTATATTCCTTTCCAACTGTGTTTAAAAGGGCTTGGAGGTTGTATTCAGAAAAAATGATATACGAATTATTACGTTAAATTCGTAAAAGAAAATGGTAATATATTAATAAATAATTTTAACGAATTAATATAGGGATTGGGTTTCTGCTATACCTATTCAGTGTGCCTCACTCAATAATAAGAAGGTCACAATCAAATTACACCAAGATGTGAAAAACTTCTAATTAATTTAACCACTCACATAATTAACTAAAAATCTCAGACCAGCTTCTTCCAGTTACTTTTGCTCGCAAAGTTTTTACGCCCTTCCAAAAATGAGCACAGTTTATTTCAAATTAGACCAAATGAGGTCACAATATTCATACTATTGCAAAAACAATATTTGTATTCTCCACTGCCATGTTTTTTTCTCTTGAAAAACACAAAAGAGTAGAATGCAACAGTTACAAATTGCTACACTCTGTTTAACCAAGTTTATTAGAAATCCGGATTATTGTTTGATGGGGTGCAACGGCTAGCTATATGTTTGTATTTTAACTTGGATATCATGATGTCGGCCTAATTTTAAGATGCCAACCTAATTTTAGAAACCAATTTTATGAAGTTGAGTTCAAAATAAACTTACTTACATTTTTTATATTTATTTCTTCACATGAAAATATATATTAAACGTCTCATATGGACTAGTGATATATAAGTGAGGTGTAACATGACAACAGTGAGAGTGTTGTGTTTATCTCATCTGCGACGGCCAAGATGCATGACCTAGAATGGAAGTTTGCGGCCATTTGAAGTGTACATCAATGTTTTGGAGGATATCTTATCCTCCCTAGCTGCACGTTCCTTATTTCTGCAATATTTTTCTCTTATATCCAAATAAGGCATTGCTGTGCCTGTGATGCTATACCATGTTGCTTCTTCAAGTTGATTTCATGCCATTACTTGGTCATTCGGCATTAGTTTTAGAGAGAAACCCTTTTTTTGTGCATAACTAGTATTATTGGGGTACTATGATAAAAAAAATATTTGTTAGTGATCACTAAGAGTTCATGTGATAAAAAAAATGATAAAACGTAAGAATTTAATAAATATGATATACATGAATTTTCATCTATTTTCTAAAGATAAATTTTTCATATTAATTCGATCATAAGTAAAAGGTTAACTAATTAAAGTGGAGATTTTTCTCTATTTTTTTTTTTAAAAACTGTAATATATATAATTTTACTTTAAGAATTAGATATAGTCGAATATTTTAAAATTCTTACTAAGAAAAAATTGTTAGAATTCAATTTGAGTAAATGAATATAAAAAAGTCTTTATTGTTATTATTTTTATATGGTTATTCTACTTTTCTATATTTTTACATAAATTTGTGAAAATATTTTTAAAACATTTGGATCGCAGTCTCACACCTGTTCTAGTATAATTAAAAATAACAAGTGATTCACTAGATGTGCTTCTTAGTATAATTAGAAGCTTTTAACTAAGGTTTCATTATTCTCTTTCTTGAGTAATGACGTTTTTTGTTTTAACTCGTCCCATTGCACATATTTCTATTCCGGGTTACCTTTAACCTTTAAAACTGAAGTCTACTTTTTTGTTCAGTTGCAATAAATATGTTCTTTTAGTTGTTTTTAAAATGATCCCCTGGAATGTTATTGTGACACACTTTTATGTGAAATTATTTACTTAAATTTATGGATAACACCACTTTGGTCTCTTAATTAGTGTTATTAGGCATGCTCATTTAGTTGGTAGTGTTAGCAAGGACATATTTCCATTTTCAACAACCTCACCCCCAACTTGTTAAAAAGAAGTAATAATAAATTTTATGATTCCTCCAAAGGCACCAAATACACACATTAAACATGGTAAAGCGTGGCTTGAGCTTTTGGTACTTTCTTTTGTTTAAAAAGTGTGAATCTTATGAGATGAGGATTCAAAGTAATGTGGAAAACCTTCTAAAATAAGTTCTTACAATCATTCAAAAATATAGGAAAATCATTTAACAACATTTTATAAACCACATGGCTGTTCAAGGATGGTTTTGGATGTTTATGTATCGGAAGAGTATATGTCACTTCAAGCACTAGTGGAGTTTAAGGGGCGGAGGCATCCTCGGCTCTCAATCCCTTTTTATAGTTTTTTTAAAGAGATTAAATTTAAGGGTCAATGTTATTAGTCAATAAGAAGGATGCAGTTTTTTAATATTATTTATTCACGTTTAAGGTTAGAATAATACTGTGTGTAGAAAAAAGAGAAATCCATTTACACTAACTTGCGATCAGGGTAGAGAATGAATCATAGTAATTTATATAAATATTAAATATATTAAAATTATATTTAGTTTAAGTATATTATTTTTAAATTATTGGTAATTAGTCATCCAAAGATTTCAATTTCAAAAAAAGTTTGATGACAGTATAAAATCTGAGGTACGACAAGAAATGGACAAGAGGTTTAGGTATTAACCTTGTCAGAATAGACATTGGTATAATATTTGATTCTGATTCCAATCCTTAAAATGACCTGCAGGTGTTCAACTAATTTAATTTCATTATTAATCAACAAAATATTTGACACTTACTGTTACTTCTTTGTTTTTTAAGCAATTTTTATACTATAGGATATGATGAGGAATTATAAGCGTTTTTCCCTTAATTTTTAAACTTCAAGTTGATAATTGTGAGAATGATGAAGATGATGGGAGAGTTCCTGGAACTATTTGGATAAAGCCCGATTACGTTCCGAGCAGAAGTTTGAACTTGTTCTTATATATATATATATATGCATGTAATGTTTGATGTTTAAAAATATTTTTGTTTTACTTGCCTTATCTTGGATCTTTACTCGATCTACCTTAACTATTAAAAGTTACGTAGAGGTTGATCCATCCGAAACAATTAATAAAATAGAAGGAACCTGAATGAGCTCATAAATCCAGGAAATCAGTACCATAATGCTTTTATAGTTTTTTTTTTTTCTCCTTAAGTTGGGAGTGCTATACTATCAACATCTAAGATTTCTTCCTTGCCCTTTTTCTTTCTTTATATATATATATATATATATATATATTATTGTTTAGTACTGCTACTTGTTAATTAAGGTTTTTATTGTTTAGAGAGTTACTAAACTGTGATTAACTCTACCGACATATTACTCCATGTTTAACTTCCTTATATATATTCTTAATAAAAATTCTTTAGTCAAGTTCCAATAACCACCTTTCTGACGAAATCAATTACCTATATAGAAGTAACTTCCTTACACAGAAATAAGCATTTTTTTCATTCCATAAGTGCTAATTACAATTATCATCAGGCAAATGTTAACGACTTGATATTTTATTCCCAAAGTCGATAGGTGAAATTTTGTGTGTGGAGAAAAAGCCAAATAAAGCATATTCAAAGTTTTGTGTATGTAGCAGAAAATGCTAGATTGTCAAGGTCTAAATCAGCTACAAATCCCGAGTTTATAGTCATAAGCAAGTTTGAGAACTAATATAAGTAAAATCACAAACAACAAATAATAATGTTGTACTGTACACACTTTAAAGTTTTACTTACAGACACAAGGATTTTGGAAGGAAAGAAAAAAGAAGTAAGAGCAACAAACATCCTTGTCCATCTCACTGTTGATCGGCTAAAAATGAGGAGAAACAGAAGCTGGCATGATAAAGGCGAGTTGGTAAGTAGGTTAACCTAATTTATTTTTATATAATTTTGTTACTTTTGATTTTTGAATTTAAAACATATATAATATTAAAAAAATATTTAATTATGTATATTTTTTTAAAAATTTTAACTGATTAATTAATATTTCTAATTTGATAAATTAAAAGAACTATTACTTTTATAAGATAAATTATTCAATTAAAACTAAAAGTCAAAACTTAATTTTTAAGTATTTATAATTTAAATTATATTATTATATATAAGTATCTTCTAAACAATACAATATAAAAAAACTAATTCTTTAGATTAATTTTTTATTTTAAGATATAATAAACTGACGAGCTTAAAATAGTAGCTTACTCCTCTAAATTTAGTGATGAGTCTCTTTGAGAAAAGAATTAATCAACACCTAGGCCATTTTTACGTTTGCACAACATAAAATATGTGTGGAACTGTTACTCAAAGATGGAAGAGAAATTAGATTTCAGTTAGAATGTAGACATGGATAATACTTAAGACCACTTAATATATGACCACCTTAGCTTGAATCTAGTATTGGTTAGTTGGAACTAGTGTAAAATGGTCGTGACTAAGAATGTGAACGCAGGGAATTAACATTTTTGAATCAGAGAGGCTTTTGATGTTTGTAGATAAAGCAAAGGAATTGGGTTTGAATAGGAGATCCGTGTGAACAAGGAATCTAAAGAGATGGAAGTAAATAAGAATGGCTAAACGAGTGAACAGAAAAAAGTGAAATTGGATAGCAACTAATCTGATTGGGAGCACAGAACCCTGTGGATGCTATAGTATATGCATGAGAAGAAAAGGTCCTTGTGCACTTTCTCTTTCTGAGGGCATGTATTTATGTAACCCTTTCATTGAACCCAATACCATTTTTCTGTGCATTTCTCCTCCTTACTTAACTTTACCCTACGCCCAGTCCATTTCCTCTCTCTTTCTTCTCTCGGCATTAATGTTGCATGTCGTACTCTTCCATGAGAATCTCTTTTCTCACTACTTTGCTGACCGCAACATTCAACATTTCCTTTTCCCTTTTACCCTCGTTATACTTCAAATATCCAAAGAATTTGTACCTTCCATCATCTCTAACTTACGGTATCCACCCATCCACCACCCTTTTATCCTAGTTTTCACACCACTACCTACTCTACATTACTTCTAGCCTGCACACACCTACACCATTTTTCACACCAACCAAGAATAAAAACCATTTATATTTATATATATTTATTGTTCTTAAAAAAAATGTTTTGTAAATATAAGAAAAGCTAAAAATCCAAGTCAATCTAGTCTTACATTAAATAGAAACAAATAAATTAATATAATAAAAAAATTCACAAATTTAATATCTTCAAACTTTAAATTCAAGATAGTGTCATGTGTTTGCTTAAAACTTTTTTCAGTGATTAAATATATAGAAAATTGTATTATAAATTAAATAAAAGACACGTTTAATTATGAAATATATCATCTGATCAATTCATCTGCATCATGTTTTATTTTATCGAACACTACTTCATTAAGTTTTTATATTGTTATACGTATTTTTTACGTGAACTAAAGAATTATCGGAGTGGAGCCGATCTAAATATGGAAGTAGGATCAGTTCAGAAAATTAGATTCTTCCCATGCTCATTGAGGAAATATAAAATCCTAGGACTGAATTAGATCCAAATTTGCCGTAATATCTCTCTGCAAACCCATAAAAAATTTTCAAGTAATCAAACAAAAATAAATACATTTATATATATAAATTCAGGAGCAAATATGAAGAGATTACGCAAAATCAGTCACGGTTGAGAGAATATAATTATAAGTCAAAGGAGAATAATCTATACCTTCAAGGTAAGAGGAGAACAAGACACGAATATTGAGTGATATAGCTTTTTCACTTCTAGAAGCTATATAATACCCATCAGATATCATACTATTTATAAAGTCATTTTAATAAATCTAAATCTTTCATTCTTTTAATTCAACAATCAAACATGAATTATTTTTTAAAAATTATTAAAATGGAAGGTTATTTTTTTTTTTTAAATTGCTTTCAGAATAATTTAAGCCCTTTTGATACACATATCATTATTTTTGTTAAATCTTTTTGTTATACAAGTATACATAGAAAAAGAGTATTGGAAGAAGATGTTATTTTTTGAAGTGATGATGTGATCTATGGTTGCATTCTGTGGTTGTATAAAAACAGAAAAAGCCAAAGCTTTCGCCCAAGACGGGGCTCACTCACAGGTGCCTATCATATATGAGCAGCAACAGGAAGGCACTGTTTAGTGGATACATTCTTTTATTTCTTATGTACTTTTACTTTGTACTCAGAACCCCACAATGCATGTAGACATTTCTGGCTTATCAGTAGTAGATTGGACCTAAACAATGTAAAATGTCTCGAAAAGAATGGCCATCCCAACCCAATCAGGTTAGACCGCGTTAGTGTACCCCTGCCCTCCTTTTTATCCTCAGATGCAGTGTCTGCAGATTAGGACTCTCCTCCAAACTATATCACTTACAAAAACTACAATGGAAGGTACCCAATTTTTTCTTACACTAACCATTGGACCTATCTTCAATCGGATTGTACCAAAAGAATGGATAAGAGTCAAATCAAACGTACGTTTAACACTATTCTCTCAATTAACAGCAACTAAAAGTGAAAATACAGCAACTCCATCATCGACCATGTCTGGTCCTTAAATAGATTTTACAACCACAAGAAATTACAAGGACGCACAAACAGAACTTGGCCCAAAAATAATGAGCCCATATTGAGGAAATGTACATGATGTAGGGCCCAGAATCACCACGACAAAGCCCCACATTGTCCTCAAGAGAGGAGAGTTTGAACTTTCCCAGATTCAACGAAAGGATTTGTCATGTGTTTACACCTACATTCAGATGCAGCGAGAGAAAAGGAAAATAATAATGCAGACACCAGAAAAATTAAATGACAGTTGATAGAGAAAAAGAAAACATGTTTACAATCATATTATTCTTACTGTTGTTTTGAATCTCTCCGTAGATAACACTCGGTACATAATTTTCGCTATATATCTTTAGCCATATACCTATTAGCAACATCATTATAATCATTCGTAATGATTAAAACATGAAGAGCACACATAAATTACAATCACCGTTTGTAAATCAAGTTTGTACTATAAAACTGCATTCACACTGATCTAACTATATATTCACAGAACATTTATAGATTATTTTATTATTTACAATAAAAATATATAAAGAATAACTCTTGAACTTTTTTTATTAAAATTTAGATGGTCTTTTTATTAGAGAAACGTGTAAAAAGTTCTATAATGAAGTTTTAATTAGAGAACTTCTTCTAGATATCCCAATTAAATATCTATAAATACTTCATTGTATTTGACATTTTTAACACAAATAAATTTGAATTCTTTTTTTTTTCTTTTTCATTTCTTCCTCTAGTTTTGAAAAAAAATAAAATAGAGTTGAGAGATGGAACAACCACATTAACAAGTACTTGTAAGATAATGGTTTTGATGGATGTCTTAACAAGTATATGCTCTTTATGTCAAAATTCATGATAATGGAGATATTTTGATTTCCATATTTATTCGAAGTAATCCAAATTTGTTTGAAGAATTCAAGAAGACAATTCATACGAGTTTAGGATGTGTGTCATACTATTTGGATCTAGAGGTTAAACAAATGGAGGACAATATTTTCATTTCTCAAGAAAGCTATGCATAAGAGGTTTTGAAGAAATTTAAAATGTTTGATTGTAATCCATTAAACACTACCACAAACAAAATTATCAAAGTTTGACAATGGTAAAAATGATCGTACTATGTTCAAAAGGCTCATGGAAAGTTTGAGATCCAAGGCTCAATGTTTTGTATGTGGTTGGAATAGTGAGTTGATTCATGAAAACTCCAACTTATACTCATGAAAGTTGCGAAGAGGATACTTGGTTATCTAAAAGGTATTCTTTATTATGAAATATTTCATTCTTGTTGTAATTATTTCAAACTTATGAATTCTGTGATATTGATTATTCAGAAGATATCGTGCCTCTATATTTTTTCATGAGAGGATGTGTTTTTCATGGTATTTAATGAAACAACTCATTGTCACACTTTCAATTAGAATATGTGACAGTAACTTCATTTGTCAAGTGATTTGATTAAAGACATTATTGAAAGAACTCATTTGCAACAAATGGAAACTAAAGAGAACTGCATAAATAACAAGTTTGTACAAATACTAGCACAAAATCCGGTATTTCATAATCGAAACAAGCATACAAAATCCGGTATTTCATTATCGAAACAAGCATATAGACAGAGATATCATTTTATAAGAAAGTCCATTACTAGAAAACAAGTGAAATCAAGACTCAAGATTAAGTTGTAGATATCTTTGCGAAGCCACTAAGATAGTTTGAAAATTTTCAAAAGTTAATAAACATTGGTGTGCAGAAGAAAATTTTAAATTTAAGAGGAGAAATGTTATTATAATTTAAAGTAAAAAAATATATAGAATAACTCTTAAGTTTCTCTAAGTAAAATCTAGAGTGTTTTTAATTAAAGAAGGGTGTAGAAAATTCTAAAGTAGAGTTTTAATTAGAGAGATTCCTATAAATACCTTAATGTATTTTGACATTTTGAAGGTAAGAAAATTTGAGTTGTCTCATTCTTCTCACCTCTTCCTCTAATAGATTAGACTTTACAATTTGTATAATATTTTAATCAAATCCACAACTTCCAATATGTTGTTGCCGATATTATTTAAGGAAATCTAATCTACCAACAAATCTTCTTAAATTGAACATTCTTAGAGTTATGCGAATTTAGAATTTTATAAAATACAGCATTAGGCAAGAGGAGCTTTGCAGCAGACCTCTAAAACATCATCTAACGGGGCATGATCACCTGTCCCTTCGTCTTTCCTTGCATATAATAGCTCCTTTCCTCTAAACACAAACATTCCTCCCTGACAAAAATAAAATGGATCAATACTATAGGGAACGCTGGTAGAACTATTTTTATCACTTTTTCTACCGGATTAATGTATCAACCTGCTGCAATACGCTACTTATATCATTTGGAGTGGCTCCAATTGTATAGTTCTCGGCAGCTTTCTGCAGAGAATCATATCTTGAAAACACCTTTGCCTGAGGTAACAATTTTTAGGTTGGAAAAGTAAATCAGCATGCATAATTGCTAATGTAGTGTATGCTTCTTTTAGTTATAGAGAAGTTAGAGGCCTAAGCTTACACTGGCAGGGTTGAAGAAAGTTCGGCCCAAACCATAGTATAGTTTCAAAACATTATATGCCTGAAAGAAGGTGAAATTGGACAATATTGAACATAAAGATAAGTCAAGTAGGTGCATGTTGAAGTAGCTAACCACATCTTACCTTGCGGTCAGGATCAGCATAAAGGCAATCCATTGGAAATGGTAACTGTCAGTGCAAATATCAAGATGGAGAGCAAATATCAGTTCTGATGTGAAGAACACATATTCATACCACTATTAATACAAACAGGTAATTTTGCATTAAAAGTCTTCGAATTTCATATATACACAGATGCATATTCTATGCCTTATCAAGATAAAAATGGCCATTATACTGCTATCCTCGCGTTAATTTAGGACACGAATGATGAACCTTCAATGAAATGGATTTAAACCTGAATCACAAACCACTCAGCCAAAATATACCCACGACTAATAACTAAAAATAAATTTCAAGAGTATCATACATGATGGAACCGAAGAATAGAGTTTAGGTAGATTAGTAAAGTGGAGTGTGCATATTTGCATTTAAAAACATAACCAGTAATCAAATTCATACAAGAAAATAAATGCGAGAAATAAAGTAAGAATGGATTACATATATGCTTGATTTTAAAAAAATAGAAAAATGTAAAATAATTACTTGAATACTTTGAAACATCAGTTATGTTGGTACCTAATTGATTACATATATCTCTCATAGTTGATTATGATTCTCTGGTAGTATATATGTTGCATAATAAATTGCGGACAATCGATTATGTTTTCTTCGTAATTGATTATTTCTTTTGCATTTATAAGTTATTTCTTTATTATTTTATAGAGAAATAAAAAATTATGGGATTTCACACTTTCTCCTCCATCATTTTTCTAGTAACACAATTCATCTTTTTTCCCATCCATTTCTTCTCTCACCATCCTATTTCTACAATGTTTGTGAATTATCAAACACGCTATTAGTGTTCACACTACTTAATAATAGGTATTTTAGAAATACATTCTTTGAACTCAACACTTAATTGAAATTTATTACAAATTACAATGTTACGTGGTTCTCGTCCGATTTAATAAACCTACAGTTTTTAATAAAATTTAATCAAGAGAGCATATTGAAAATGTGTTGCTAGCAGTCTCCCTTCATAGATTTACAACATATATTAAACCCATTCTCTCCATTTTATTGTAATGCAACATACTCTGTTTTTAATGTACTTTTGTTGTTTTATACAAAGTGATAAAACAATAATATTGTTCTCATATTAAAATTAATTGCACTAACATATTTAAGGTAATGCTAAATGACAGAAATATCTTCTTTCATTTTTAAAATATATACACATCCTTTATATTTTCAATAAAATGAGACGCACACTCCCTTTCACAATCTCTTTAGTTTTTGAACAAGCATCTAACTCATTGTATTTTTTAAAAATGACAATTACATTTGTTATATTTTTAACGGAGGAACAATCACTTCCCTTTTTTATTTAAAAGAGTTTATTCACTAAAAAATAAATATTAAAGTTTTAAAATATAAAATTAAAGAATATTTTATAAAAAAAAATGAATAATTTAATTAAAGGAAAATTGCTCTCATGTTTTTAAGGTATTCTTAGATAAATTTACATATTAGTCTCTAACCCAATGGATTGAAGGAATTTCTTTGCAAGACAAAATAATGATATCGCACACTAATTTTAAAATAAATATTCTAATTCAAATTTTAATAAGGAGTTATGAGGGTCATTTAATATTTATGAATATAATTTCCCAAAAATAAACTACGAAAGGCATTAATTTAAAATGCTTACAATTTACAAAATAGTGAAAGATCTTTTATATTCTAAGTATAAAACATACAGATGTATACTTTTATCGCAAAAAGTCATAGGTAAACCCTTCACTGTAAGTGATTTTCATGAGTATATCTCTCCATATGTAATGTCTCGCCTAAACTAATAAGAACCTAAGATTATTCATGCTGTGTTTCCTATTTTCTTTTTATATTATCTTCTAGAGTATATATTGAAATCTTTTCAGAGATAGAGAGACTTTATCTTCATACAATCTTTAAGAGCATATTGTTGAAATTTCTATACTAGATTTACCCTCAATGAAGTAAAAATGAAGTCATATAAATATTTTTTAACCTAGAACTTTAGTGTTAATGGATATTTTTTTCTTATCTCATTCAATCTTTTCATTTCTGGTCCACGTGAAACTTTTCACTCGTTCTTAAATCCGAAACACACATGAAAAAACCGAAATGAGAAAGAGGTGGATAGAGAAATTACTCTTTCAGCAAGAACACGGGCTTTATTGGGAGTACCAACACCCACGGCAATTAGCTTCACGCCAGCTGAATCAAATCTTGCCTTGTATTCTTTCAAGGTCAAAGCCAATTCCCAACTTATGACAAGAACAGCCAAGGCATAAATTAGAAGAACTATCCCTCAAACAAATCTTAATTGCTGAGCAAAGGTGAAGATCTTTTACCAGCAAATGCATCCAAAGTGCCTCAATAGTGCCACTATAGCTATTCCCTACAAGAATTAAGACTAATCACCCACGAAGCAGTCATACAAAACGGGATGCATACGATATACAGAAATACAACCAAATTTCAAAATCATAAGAAACCATACACATACAATAACATAAAATAAAAAAAAATTCATCAGAACACAGAAGTCATGTTTTAAATGTCACTATAAATCATTATAGACATAATTACTACAAAATCTATCCAACTATTGCGGTATTTCAATCATTATTCTTACAAAAACTTGAAGGTACAATCAAGGTGCAAACGGTTTAGTGTGACAATCTAATAGAAGATTGAACAACGGACGCCATATCAGTACTATATGTTGATTTCAAAAGTAATTTAGAGCAAGATATTATGATAATTTGTAGGATCACCTTATAGATTCTTAATTCCAAAGATTGGAATGAAGAATGAGCAATGGACATTCAAAATATTGATTAACATCTTATATACATCTATAAAGAGAATAAAGAAGAGATTAAAGAAATGTTTAATATATATATATATATATATGTGAAAGGAAGGTGTTGTCCAATTGAAATTTATAAAAAAATAGAAGTAGAAATAATAAAGAATATTTGAATTTAGAACAGTATATATAGTCATTTCAATTTAGAAAACTTGGATTTAAATTTTTGTTGATGTTTATTTCTATGTTTTGTTTAAAACACCTACGACTTATAAATTTAGGCATAAAGATGAAAAGTTTTTAGGCATAAATATAAGGTATGCTGACCTGGTTCTGATCCCAGAGATCGTTGAACCTTACTGGCTCGCCGGCAGCGGTGAAAATGCTGACATCACTTAGACTGTCGGCGATTTGGGGACTATACTGGGAATTAAAAACCCCGGGAGAAATAGTAGAATTTCTGAGAGTGAGACTGAAACCCTTTGAGGCTATCAATTTAGGGGAATAGTTACAGGGGGTGGAAGTGTGAAAAATTGGGTGCGAGAATGATGAACGGAGAGAAGGTGGAAAAGATTTCAAGGTTGTCATGGCGTCGTTGAATTCTTCTTCTTCTTCTTCTTCTTCAATGGGAAATGAAGATGAAGCCTAACTAAGATATAATGGTGGAAAGTGTAGAAGAAGATGGTTGCTGGCACTGTGAGTGAGATTCAATCTCAAAGGACAGAGCCACAGAATTTCCGTGGCGGGAGTGATTTTCTTTGTTTCTTTCAACCACACCGATAAGGGAATTTAATTTGAGTAAATATATTTTGGTTTGCAAAATTTACATTCATTTCACACTTTTTTTTATAATAAAATATTATATTTTAATAAATAATATTATTTTTAGGTGTTAAATGAAGGTAAATTACTGTTTCGAGTATTAACCTATCATTGCTTCTTTAATTTGGTTTTAATAAGCTTTTGCCCTGTACATTGGGGATTTGTTGAATGTAGTATTTATTTTCTTTTAATAATCTTTTGTAACCATGATTAGAAAGTCTTCATAATCTAATCGAAATAAATAATAGAAAATCGATCATCTATTAAAATTGAAATATTTTATTCGATTTAAACTTTTTTTCTTCCGGAATCAAGTTGCTGGTTTTGATTTGTAGTTCAACATTTAACAACCAATCTAAGTGAATTAAAATAAATTATTTAAACATTATTAGTTTATTTATTATTTCACTTACATTTAAGAGAACTGTGTCGGAAAAAGAATTTTAATATATTTAGAAAAAATCTAATATGTGTGAAGAAAATATAATATATCTAATTTGGTTCATAAATATAGATTTCTGACAGAGAAGAATACTTATCCTAAAATTAATAAAATATTATTGAAAGAAAACAATACAAAAGAATTGATTATAAGTTTATTAATCTTATGAAAGGTAGATTCTAAGAATTATATAATACTTATACCATACTACAAGAATAGTATAAAGATAATAAGTGAACATTTTAGCATTGTACATAATATTGAAAAAACAAATATTTAATTATAATAAAAGAAAAGATGAAATTATTCATCATCATATAATACTAGACTAAAAAGATAATATCAAAAACATTTATTAATAAAAAATATAATAAAACCATAAAATATATCTAAATTAAACTACAAAAATTAATTTAGTTTAATTTAATTTTTTTATGTTTAAATAAAACCAAACAAAATCACGTATAACTTTTATATTTGATTTAAATATATTTTTAATTAAAAATAGAACAGGAAGTTTCCTAACAAATAGACTGTCTTAGATTTGTAGGATATTACATTAGTCTTGGAGGAGAAGATTAAAAAATTGGCAAAGGCGCAATCACATCAATTTAAAATTAAAAAATATACAAAAGTAAAACGATAATGTTAATGTATTTAGGAACTAAACTTTAAACAAATGTTAAAGTTAAAAATTTATTTAATATTTGAATTTATTATTTTTTGGCCCCTAAATTTTTTTGAAATATTATTAATACTTCGTAATCAAAATTTTGACTGGTTTTAAGTTTTGAATTTTTTTTATTAATATGCTTTTGTCTATACTGTCAAGCAGAGTTAAATGTTAGAAAAAAAAAATTAATTATGTGTTATATACCTTTCAAAATATATCTAGGCATATACTGATTTGCAATTCATTATAATAATTTATAGTTGCTAAAACATGAAAAACCTACATATATCACAATCACCAATTACATTATGTTTGTTAATAAAATTTAGTTTACAGTGGAACTATGTAGACAATATATTTATATATTTGACTTTACAATATGTGTATATGATTTTTAATCATGCCCTTAACATACAATATGTTTGTCACCGATATTCAGAGAAATCCCATCTACTATAACAAATATTTCCTAAAACTATGCAAATATTTATTATGTTTAGGCAACAGGAGCTTTGCAACAGACATTAAAAACGTCATCCAAGGGGGCATGGTCACCTGTCCCTTCGTCTTTCCTCGCATACAGTAGCTCATTTCCTCTGAACACAAACATCCCTCCCTGAAGAAAAAAAGGATCAATATTTAGGTGATATAATATGCATAATATCGCTTTCATCCCTTTTGCAATCAGATTAACGAATCAACCTGTTGCAACACACCACTTCTATCATCTGGAGTGGCTTCAATTGTATAGTTCTTGACAGCTTTCTGCAGAGCATCAAATCTCGAAAACACCTTTGTCTGTGATATCATATTATAATCAGCAAATGCTTCTTCCAAAAATAAATATATACTTCAAAGATGTTAGAGGCTAAACTTACACTAGCCGGATTGAAGAAAGTTCGGCCAAAACCATAGTAAAGGTTCAAAACATTATATGCCTGAAAGAATGTCAAATTGGTTAACATTCAACTAAAAATAAGTTATGTGGGTGAATGTTCAACTAGCTATCCCAGCATATTACCTTGCGATCAGGATCAGCATAAAGACAATCCATTGGAAATGGTAACTAAAGACAAAAACATCAAGACAAAAATATCAGTTCTGATATCATGAACATGTTCATATCAATATCATACAAATAGTTCATTTACATGAAGTCTTCAAAATTCAAACTGAGATCAAAACTCTATGCCTGGTCAAGATAAAAATGACCATTCTACAACTATACTAGAGTCAATTAGCAGCACAAATGCGAAATCTTCAATTAGATGAATTTAAACTTGAATCACAGACCACTCAACTAAAATATACTTGAGTTTTGAGACTATTAACTGAAAATAATTCTTATTAGAATGATATGATATACTTGAAGGATCTTTCAAATCTTAATTATAAAATATAAAAAATAAATTTATGAGAATGTGGGTAAAATGAGAGGTTGCCTACTATAATGTCCAAACCCAGACCTTCAAAATATTTAACTAGACCTAAGCCAGGGCCGTTTGATAGACAAAACCTCACTCATTGGAAGTAAATTTTATAAGTATCAATTGGGTTTAGGTTGGATCGTCATCCCTAAACCAAAACCTTCACCAAAAATTAGCATTCGTTGACTCCAAAGTTTACCAGAATCAACCTTTCCAGATCTAATGTTACACCTAAACTAACAAGGGATGTCCTTTACTTACAACAGCTAATATAACCAATCATGACCGTCAAAAAGTAATTCCAACAAATAAGACCCTAAAATAATGACTTATTTTTATGTTACTTTCTGAAAGCATGCACCTTGCTAGGTAAAACACTAAAATGACAAAGAAGGACACAGAAATTACTCTATCAGCAAGCATGCGAGCTTTATTAGGAGTACCAATACCCACTGCAATTAGTTTGACACCAGCTGAATCAAACCTTGCTTTGGACTCTTTCAAGGCTGAAGCCAATTCCCAGCTTATAACAAGATTCCACAAGCCATAAATTAGAAGAACTATCACTTAAACATGTCTTGATTGATGACTAAACGTGAGATCAGTTACCAGCATGGGCATCCAAAGTGCCTCAACAGTGCCACAACAGCTACTCCCTGCAAGAATTAAGACTAATCTAATACAACATACAAAATCAATCTAAAATTATCATAAAAAAGTTTATATCACAGAAGAGAATTCATATTTTGAAATGAAGTTGGTCAGTTCAAACCCCCACATAAAGAACAAAACAAACAAGGATGGAGAAATAAAGGGGTCTGATACGGTGATAAAGATGAAAGCTTTTACAGATAAATAGAAGGTATACTGACCTGGTTCTGGTCCCAGAGATCACTGAACCTTACTGGCTCGCCGGAAGCTGTAAAAATGCTAACGTCACCGAGAGTTTCCGCAATTTGGGGACTATACTGGGAACTGGAAACCCTTGGAGAAATGATAGAGTGTCTGAGGGTGACACCGAGACCCTTTGAGCCAATGAATTTGGGGGAATCATTAAAGGAAGTGGCTGCCGGAAAAGCGTGAGAATTTGGGGGTGGAATTGATGGACGGAAAGCAGGTAGCAGAGATTGCATAGTTGCCATCGTTTGGCTCGCGAAGTTGTGGAATTGAATAGGAACCCTAATTCCGACGGTGGTGCAAACCGTGGAAGAAGATGGATGATGCCAACACCCAGAGCCACAGAAATTTCCGTGGCGGGAGCGGCTTGCTTTTCTCCACGCAGATAACCTGACATCATTTTTGTTAAGATTAATTATGTTTTAGGATTGAAATTTAATGTAAACTAGTTTAATAGTTCTAAACTAATATTAATTTAAATTTATCAAATTATAATAAATTATAGAATTTTCTATTTTTAAATATAATATTATTCATTTTATTACCGTAATTATGTTCGTTAATTAAACTCCACTACAGAAAAAAAAAAAACAAAACAGTAAACAATATTTTATGAAGAGGATATTGTATATATTTTATATTTCTGCTTTATCAATAATTATATTTTAAAATTAAAAAATATAACAATATATGAATATATAAATAAATATAAATTCAATATTTTTTATTCTTAATTATATTATAAAAATAGTAAAAATAAAAAAAATATTCAAAATAGTAAAAATAATTGTAGTATAAATTGTTAATGTAATTAGTATTATTAATGTAATTTTTTATTTAAAATATACAGTCATTTTAAATAGTATTTAAAATTTTTAGAATAAATTAATTATATAAATTAATTGAAAATTAAATTGTGAAACGAGGAAGCTAATTGTAAGGCACCGTAATTTAAAATAAGAAATCGAGAGATACACGACCCCTCCACCTTCATTTTTCTTTTTCTTCTTTTTTTTTTCTCACCTCTTCTTTACTTTTTAATTTTTTCTCATCATATCTCATCTATTTTAAAATCTCATCACAGCTTGTAATTTATATTTATTCTAAATATTCCTTATTTTTTGTTTTTCTTTAAATTTTTGTCATTCATCTTAAAAAAATATTTTTCTCAATTTAATTAAGATTATATTGAAATTTTGTTTTGTTCTGATAATTTGTTCTAAATTCCTAGATTTTGGAATTAGTATCTCTATCCGATATTGGAGGAATTGTTGGAGAGATTTTCATCATGTAAGAGAAGCTAGTAACTTGTTTTATACTAATTAGTTACTTTCAAATAGAACTTTAAGATAAAAGAATTAAATATGTGATTATCAATATGTTTATCTTGATTTTATGTGATTAATTGATCTTATTTAAGTAATGATATTCCAAAGTAATATGTGGGAACAGTTTGATTATTTATCATGCTTTGATGTGATTAATTGATTTTATTTGAGTAATGATATTGGAAAGTAATATGTGGAAACTTTTGATTGTTGTTTAATGGCTTGAATGACTTGTGATAAGACTTTGATAGTTATGACATATGGATACATCTTTATGTATAATTGTATATGATATTGTGCTTGGACACTTATATAAAATGGTGAAGTTTTTTTGATATTATGGTAATTGAAATGGAAATTGAATGAATAAATGAATAAAAATTGATGATATATGATATGAATTATATGTGATATGTAGACATAGTGTTTTCAAAAAAGAAAATATTTGTACTGAGAAATAAGATGTTAGAAATAATTTTTGGGATGTTATACTAATTGTATAATTAGTATTCTAACAGTTTTTGATAAAATAATTAATTTAATATTATATGATTAGTGTCATTATTTTTCATCACTATGGATTTAGATACAATTATTCGATAAAATAATTAAGCTAATTACTTTATATTAAAATATTTAATTAATTATAATATTATTTCTTTAATATAATTAATGATATGAATTATATAAAATCTAAACACAATACAATTAAGAAAAAAAAAATAACATGAATTTTTTATGAAAAAATTGACTGCAAATTACTTAAAAAATGATTGCATAGATGGAAGAAGTTGTTTGTTTCATATTCTTAACATAATATCTGGTCTTTTATCTTGAAAAATTAAAAAAAATATATATTTTAATTTCTTGAAATTTGTAAAAGTATGATTATAGTCCTTAATATAAAATTGATAGATTAAAATGAATATTTTTTAAGTTGTGTTTGTTCATCAAATTTAATGTTTTAAGTAATACTGTTTAGTATCAATATGCAACAGTTCGAGTTGTTGCAAACTCCGGAATATTCAATAAAATGAAATTTTTGATTAATAATATCATACTGAATACAAGATATGCTACTTATACTAAGTTAATTGAAATGTAACATGGAGAGAATAACCAACCCAAACAGAATAACAAACAACTATCTAAAGATAATGCTAAGATAATGTTTCTTCCCACTTCTCAGCCACGAACAAAACCCACTAATTTGGAGCTTGACCTTT
>Ga0099825_1003237_pt1 | contig 21698 bp, 7 predicted proteins | sample SiratroredBW_FD_76838 | JGI IMG/M metagenome (GOLD analysis project Ga0099825, IMG submission 76838) | Root nodule microbial communities of legume samples collected from California, USA - Siratro red BW | ecosystem: Host-associated > Plants > Roots > Nodule | place: USA: California | collected... | reverse complement strand
TATATAAATAATATAATTTATATATATATATATTAATTTATTTTTAGATTTATTTATATATATATATATATATATATATATATATATATATATATATATATATATATATATATATATATATATATATATATATATATATTCAGAAAATCATATATATATAAATATAAATATTTACAAATACTATTATTATTATTATTATTATTATTATTATTATTATTATTTTTCTTTCAAATATTCATAAACATATATTTTTGTTTATAATATTCACGATATATATATATATATATATAAAAGAAAATAATATAAATACTATTTTTTTCTTTTTATATTTATAAATATATTTTATAATATCCAAAAATAATAGACACACACATGTATATATTTAAGTAAATTTCAAATAAATATATCAATAATATCATTTCAGCATATTGTATTTGAGAAATTTTAAATGTTACATTTCTCTCTACTTATAAAAATTTCATCCCCCAATTTTGTTATTACAATAAATGAGGATAACTTTCTCTTATCCTCTCTTATAGTTCCCATGTAGCATTGACTTCATTCCAAACGACTTTCACTAATGAAATTTGTCTTTTCCTCAATTGTTTGATCTTTTTGTCTATAATTTATCCATGCATTCTTTTAAATGTAAGGTTATCTTTTAATTGTACGTGTGTCTGACATTATTACATGAGAAGGATTAGAAACATATTTTCTTAATTGAGACATATGAAAGACATCATGAAGATTGGAAAGAAATGGAGGTAAACAAATTTGATAAGCTATAAGATATATTTTTCTGATAATTTTATAAGGACCGATAAATCGGGGAGTGAGTGTCTTTGACTTCATTACTCTACCAATTCCTGTGGTTGGTAATATTTTTAAGAATACATTATCACCTTCTTGGAATTCAAGAGGTCGTCCTCTTTTATCAACATAACTTTTCTGTTTGCTTTGGGTTGTTCTCACTTTTTTTCCTGATCATTTTGATTTCTCTCCATGGTTTGTTGAACTATGTGAGGGCCTATGATTAAATTTTCTCACTCAAACTAGTACAAATGTGTTCTACATTTTCTCCCATATAGTGCCTCATATGGTGCCATACCTATGCTAGAATGGAAATTGTTGATGTAAGTTAATTCAATCAATGACAAATATCGATCCCAACTACCAGAATCCTCTTGTACATAAGCTTTCAATAAATACTCTAAGGATTGAATGGTTCTTTCTGACTATCCATCTGTTTAGGGATGATAAGAAGAAGTTTAGTCCCTAGTGATTGATGTAAGCTTCCCCAAAATTCACAAGTAAACCTAGAATCCCTATCAAATATAATATTTGATGAACTCCATGCAACCTCTCAATTTCTCTTATATACATTCATTTAGTTTTTCCAATGAATACCTCATGTTAATGGGTAAGAAGTGAGCAGATTTTGTTAACCTATCCACGATAACCCATATGGAATCAAATTTTTGATAGTGGTAAGCCTACTACAAAATCTGTTGTTATACTATCTCATTCCATTCAGGAATATCTAAGGGTTGTAAAATTCATGTTGTTTTTTAGTGCTCTATCTTTTCTTTCTAACAAACTAAACATGATGCTATATATTGGACTATCTCCTTCTTCATTTAGGCTACCAAAACATTCTCTTAAGATCTTGGTACATTTTTGTTGTACCTGGATGTATGCTCAATTTGCTCTTGTGTGCTTTTTCTAAAATTATCTTTTTAATCCTCACATCATTAGGCACACAAATCCTATAATTGAAACTTATAATATTTTTCTTATTCATGCTAAAATTTCCTCCATTATTTTGTTCTACCAACTTCTTTTTCTTTTAAAGAAATTCATCACTTGTTTGGGTCTCATGGATTTGTCTTTTCAAGTAACTAGTAATCTGAATTGAGTTCAATTTCATTCTATTGTGACTTAGTGTGATTGAAAAATTCGTATCCTTAAATTTCTCTAGCAAACCCATTTCTTAAATCATCAATGAAGAGACATGTAAGGATTTTTTGCTTAAAGCATCTGCCATACATTTGCCTTTCCTGTGTAGTATTATAGTTCAAAATCATAATCTTTCAAAAATTTCATCCATCTTCTTTGTCTCATATTAAACTCCTTTTGATCAAATAAGTATATGAGACTCTTGTGATCACTGAAAACCTCAAATTTACACCATACAGATAATATCTCCATATTTTGAGTGCAAAAACAATGTCAACTAGTTCTAGATCATGGGTTGGGTAATTTCTCTATTATGTTCTCAGTTGTTTAGAAACATATGCTACCACTCTTTTATCCTACATAAGAACACATCCTAACCCCATTTTGGAAACGCCGCAAAATGTCACAAAGTGTCTAGTAGAATCGGGTAATGCTAAAACAAGAGAAGTGGTTAATCTCTTCTTGAATTTTTGAAAACTATCCTCACATTTTTTTTCATTTAAAAGTTTGACCTTTCTTGGTAAGTTGGGTTAAAGACATGGCTATTCTAGAAAAACTTTCAATGGATCTTCTATGATATCTTGCCAAACCTAGAAAACTATGAACTTCGATCACTATTTTTTGTGGTTCCCATTGTAGAATTGCTTCTACTTTGGTTGGGCCCATTGATACTCCTTCTTTGGAGATCACATGTCCCAAAAATTTTACTTCCTCTGACCAAAATTCACACATTTTTTTTGTCTTTCAAGATTTGAAGAACAGTCTATAGATGTTCCTCAAATATTTTGGAGTGAATGAGAATGTCATCTATAAAAACAACTACAAAATTATTCAAAAATGGATGAAAAATTTTGTTCATATAATCCATGAACATTGTAGGAGTATTTGTTACAACAAAATGCATTACTTGGTATTCATAATGACCTAGTTCAAAATGTTGTTTTCGGTATGTCTTCTAACTTTACTCTAATTTGAAGAGTCTAAATAGGAAGAAAAACATGTGACAAATTTGATTATGTTGTTTTGTCATTTTTGTTAACTGGAGGATGTATATAAAAGAATGTATTTGAAGTTGCAATATCTTGACAATGTAGATAAAGAATAAAAAATTTAAGTTGCAATATGTAGCCATTTGAGGTTGCAATTATTAATTTAGTGTAATAAACTAATTGACATTGCAATTTTAATCAATTTGACGTTACAATATTTATAAATCATCTGACCTTTTTATTTAAATTCCAATAAAGTTAAATTTAATTGAATACTAATTTGATATTAATAATTTTGATTTTATTTTCTTGTCAAATAACTATCAAAATAAATTAAAGTTATATAGAAGTATAAAATTATATAACAAATTAATTACTCTTTGGATTCATGGAATTTTAATAATAAAAGAAAATTTTCAAAATTAACAAATATTCTACGAAAAATTTAGTGAGCATATTCCACAAATTGTGATATTATAATCTTTCGTACGAAATATTTCACAAAACAAAAATATCATATACGCAATGTGAAAAATCAATTATTTACACAATAAACATAAAGTAGTATAATGTGATAAACGTCAACTATGATAATATAGTGAAGCGTGTTTGTTGTTGATTTTGTACATGTTCACTAAACGCAGTACTGCTTGAGGTAAGTTATCTTAGTATTTAAATGTAGATTGTGTTCCACTTTATTACATTCATTCATCTCTTCAATTGTTGAAGATCCCACATCGACTAGAGATGAGACCTTTCAATAGTTTATAAATGAGTGCAAACCTCACTTTACAAGCCAGTTTGTAAGGTTGAGTTAGGCTTAAATTCCACTTCTTGATATGGTATCAAAGTCTACCCTAGCACGGTTCTTGGGCCATCTGCTATCGGGCCGCTATCAGATCACCCTTAACCAATATAGTCCCACGCACGAGTTGAGCAGTCTCGGCGTGAAGGGGTGTGTTGGAGATCCCACATCGACTAGAGATAAGGTCTTTCGATAGTTTATAAATGGGTGCAAACCTCATTTTACAAACGGTTTGTAAGGTTGACTTAGGCTTAAATTTCACTTCTTGATATCAATAATCAAGGATTTTAACTTGTATCATGTTCATTTTGTTCCATTCTTGGTACCATTGTCAACTGTAATTAGATTTTTTGAGCTCTTGTTTCAGGTGTTGTTTGAGGTGTATATAACTGGTTTAACAATGGCGTTAAGCAACAACTCAACAAGGAAACCATAATGCTTAGGCATATATGACTATGTGGCTCAACATAATTAATTATGAAAGCTAACATAATCCTTAAAACCATGTGGTTATATTTGACAATTATGCAATCGTGTTTAACGCCTCAAATTAGACAACTTGTATTTTTTTGTTACTAATGTATAATATGCATTTTGATGTTGTTAATATATAATAATACATATACTTACGTTTTATGTATGTTGTTAGTTTCTTTTATTGAATTATAAAAAGTCGATGAATTATATGAATAATAAAACTAAATGTTGTTTTTAAATTATATTTTTAGAATTTTGGATTTGTATATATATATTTTTTTAAAAAAATATGTGAGCATAATTTTTGTTCGAATAAATTATATAAATTTTATAAGAATGTTTGGTTTGATTTATTAATTTTCAAAATAAGACTACCAACAAGCACCTTTTTATTTAGTTTTACAATTGCCATTAGTAATAATTAAGGTAGTTAAAAAAATTATTAGTATTTTAGGTTTATATTGTTGTATTTTTAATAATATAAAATATTATTTCAATCAAAAGTGATGCAATTATATTTTGAAATTAGAAGAAATCAATTGAAATATTACATTGAGCAAATATTATTTTTTGTTGAGTACTAAATTTTAAAATATAAAAAAGCTATAAAAAAATGTTATTGTATTTAATTATTGTTTTATTAAACAAAAAGTTAATTATATAATTTACAATATAATGAAAAATAAAATTCTATTTATTTTATTTTATAAATATTTAAATTTATTAAAATAAAAATTGATAAATTTGATAATGTTTGCATATCAAAAGTTAAGTCTTTCTTGTCCTCGAAATAAAAGAGACAATGAAATGTCACACATAAAAAAGATAAATAATTAGTAAATAGTGATAACTCAAACTTATCTACTATTCTACAACAATTAGATGATGCTTGTTGATTAAATGAAAAAAATACCTAAGGTAAAGAAGCTTTCATTTTTTTATGGTTGGATTTTAATTTCCTCATCACTCGGTTGTTTAGGAGTTAGATAGACTTTTTGTCATGGAGAGATCGTCATCACAAGGATCTCACTAAATAATTCTACTCAAATCTTAAATTATTTGATGGAAAAGATCTAGTAAGTGAGATTTTTAAAAATAATATCAACATAAAATATGATAATTGGTGATTATGGTCGATTTAAAATACCAGTCACAACTTTGATATTGTTGGCATCCTTAAAGACCATGACTGAGATATCACACTAATTAAATAATTAGATTAAAACTATATGGACATAGTTGTAAGAGTGTTGGTATTTATTATCATATTCTAAGGCCTCTAGGTAGTCATATACAAGTGCTACGACATAACATTTTCATGATATGGTATATGAAACATATTATTTATATTGAGTGGTCACACCATATAATACAAGATACGAGAAAATCCAAGAGTGATAGCATGTCCTTACCTTATGGTCTTCTAATATATTAATTTTCTTGCATATCAATTTCAATTTACTTATGAAGAATGAGACTACCTTAAGGTGGTCAAATTTTTTAAATGAGATATCTCTAAACGAATTAAATGAGATAAATATTTACGATACATGACAACATGGGAGGGGTAATAATGCCTAACAACATGATCGTGATGAAGAAAATCCTAAAATATAATATGAATATGTGGGAGTTGAAGGACAACAACCTTATCTTCACCAAGATACTAATATGTTAAACCAAATACGGGGTGATATTTAGGGACTAGAATAAGGTAAGCAAATACTCCAGCTAGGTTTCGACAACTTATTTCTTAATCTTCATCATGATTTGGAACATGACCATCAAATAGTTGATCGAGTTGAAGATAAAATTCAAAAAGCTTAAAGCTAGTCCTGAGTAAACTTGTACTTTACTTTTTATGTTCTTGTTTGATAAAACAAGTTGAATGCACAAAAATGGAGGTTGAATTGTGTATTAATTTTTTTATAATAATTCACGAAAGCATTGTCTTATTAAATGATCAGACAATTTCGGTGTCAAAATTTTTTCTCACAAATCTTGTTTAAAAACAACCCCTTCTTTAAGATTAGGTAACAATTCAATAATATGAAATTTCAAGAGTTGACTAAAGAGAGATTTATGCTTTTGTATTTTTACACTAATTCATTCGTTAACCAAGACTACTTTCAGATATTGATCAATAAGATGAAGTTTCACTACGCATATTGTCTTCGAAAAATACAAATCAAATATTTTTTTGAACTCAGCTACTCTTGACTAAACAACTGAGCATTGCTTGGAACATCGGTCACTTATGGCTAAAACTCTGAATATTTTTTTGAACAACAACTACTCTTGGCTAAAATACTTGTTTTACGAGGAAATGTGATCAAAAGATTACATGTTTGCTAACTAAAGGAGATGTAATGTCCTAAGATAGATAAAATATGAGATTCACTCTTTTAGGTTGCTAAAAGACACTACAGTGTTTTGTGAACATTAGATTTACAAATTTTTTTTCTTATGCGAGTTCAAAATTTTTAACACAAAAGTTCTTCCTTAGTCAAGATTAATGCTACATATAAAGAGAAAACTTGAGAAGATAGTCGTTGCCAATCCTTTTCAAGTTGTTGTGAAACATGGAGCAATTATTCTTTCCTGGACTACATCAATCCTCCTAATCCTCAAGATTTGCATTAAATACTTTTCATACAACATTAAATATAAACACACTTTAAGAAATATTAATATAGTTAACATGAATATGATTTTTTTTTTCATTTTGATGTAGTTTTTGCTTATATAATATGATTATATTTTATACACTGTCAAATTTGTTGCATGTACATTAAATATGTACCCGTATCTTATTTTATTTTATTTTATTTATCTTTCAATTAAATCAACAAATTCCTTTTTTTTTATTTGTAATTCTTGTATTATATTTTAATTCTTTTTAAATTGATACTTGGATTCAACATTTGGACATGATTTGCAATTATTTAAATATAATTTAAAAATGTAAACAATTTTTCAATATTATTTTCAATTTTATACACATATTATCTAATTTGAATTATTTTTTTAATTTCAACTATCAAGTTAGGTACCAGATTATGAAATGAAACAATCCAGATTTCAAGCTAAGTTATTTGCGTTGGAAGCAGAATTTCGCTAAGTAACTTTGTGAGTAGATCAAATACCACTAAAAAAGCGGACTCAGGCCTATGACAACGTCAAAAGATATATTCATATGACAACTAATTTGGGTAAATGCATGAACTCTATCTTGAAGAGAGCACGATCCTTATCCAATTGGGCTCTTGTTAAGACAACCTTCAGAAGAACTAATTTATCGTTGTGTCGATACAAAGGTAGCATATATGTTAGGAGGTGATCATCTTCATTGGGAAAAATCAATAACAATCTAACATGTGTCATGTGCAGAGATATAATCAAGAGAATTCATAATTTTTTTATGTTCAAGAAGAGAATTCATAATTTTTTTATGTTCAAGAGATTGCCTTTCCACATCTCCAACGCCAACCTATGTCCTTCAAAGTTAAATTAAATGAATGATGGTATGACTATGATGTGGGGAGTTTCAAACTCTTGGACTACCTTGTTCTATGTCATCAGTTTGTTCCTATTGTCACTTTAACTTATTGATGTTTATTAATTCAATTTATAGTATGCAAAGTGTTTATAAAGCTTATGAGGTGTCATTTCATTGCAGAATGAATAATATAAAACAATAACTATACATATCCACAATGAAATAAGTGAACTTGTTAACAAACAAATGTTTTTATTGTATAAATAAAAGACACAATATGAATAATTAACTGTATCAACAATAAATTATTTTCATTTGTAAAAACAAATATGAAATTATCATTATAAATTATATTCTTTATTTTTATACTTACTTAATGTGTTTTTTAACTATTTATAATTCTTACACCACTAGAGATCAAATGCTCTTGAACTATTAGATTTTACAATTTATGAAAAATTATATATAAATCATATTAACAAATTTAAAATATTTTACTTCATTTGAAACTTTAATATTTTCTCTGTCATTTCAGAAATTATGGTTAGTAAAAAGTATATTGTTATTTTTTAAATAAACTGAAAGATAGACAAGAATATAAATAAATTATGTAGATAATTATTTTTTATTGAATAATGTAACTTTAACTTTTTGTTATTTAATTATTTTATTTTTTTTCAAAATTTCAAAAATAAAAATTGAAATTTTTTACACTACTTCAACTACCATAATGAGACAGTTTCTGATCTATTATTTTAATATTTCAACTATACTAAAATAGTTTCACGTAGATAATATTTCAATTAAAATAATAAATTCACCTCGCAACTTATAATTATCCTTTCAGTATATGTAATGTGTCTGATTATTTACTTATTTTAATAGTTATTTTTCATAGTAAATACAGAAAAAAAAAAAAAATTGCACCGTTTAAGCCGGTGTATGTTGGAGACATAGCATCTCATATACTATAGGAGATAAAATGGCAGCAACATGGAGCAGACACGTAGACGAAGGTACACGTCTCAACAAAGAAGGCACAAATGGCATGGCGTCATATACCATTCTTCCCTCAAACACTTTCTCTCACTCTCACTTCCAAACCCAAACCCAACAATAATAACAAAACTCGTTTCTCCTTCTTCACTCCCTCGCTCTCGCTCTCTTCCACAGCTCTCATGGCCACTTCTCACAAGGTTTTGCTTCCGATCGCCGACGGCTCCGAGCCCTTGGAGGCCGTCATCATCGCCGACGTACTCCGCCGTGCCGGCGCCGACGTCACCGTCGCCTCCGCCTCCGCCAATCTCTCCGTCCTTGCTCGCCACGATGTCAAGATTATCGCAGATGCCTCCGTCTCCGACGTCGCCGGCACCTCCTTTGACCTCGTCGCAATCCCCGTACCTCTTCCTCAGTGTCTTAACGTTGATTATCGAATTTAAGACGTTTTCCGTTAGTTGATTAGTTATTAGTTCTAAATTGGTATTTAACATCGTGGATTGATTGACTGGTTAATTTGTCTTTATCGCTGTTAGATTTAATCCAAATTAGTCCATCGTTGAGTTTATGAAGAGTGTCGTGCATGTGTATGTGATTCAATCGCAGATTATGATAATAATTTCTCATTAATTGACTGTGTAAAATTGTTTACGCTGCCAAAGCATCTCTGTTAAGCACTTTTTTAGAAGGTAAGAGATAAATAAACACTGACGTTACCAATTATTGTTGTTATTTGTGTGTGTGTGTAGGGAGGGATACCGGGTGTTGAAAATCTGAGGGACTGTAAGGTTTTGGAAGGGTTGGTGAAGAAGCATGTGGAGGAAGGACGGCTTTATGCTGCGGTGTGTGCTGCTCCCGCGGTAGTGCTTGGGCCTTGGGGTTTGCTGAATGGATTGAAGGTAAAGTTTGCTTTGCAATCCACTTTGTTATGTTGTGTTGCTGGTGGGGATGGTTTTGGTGACTCTGTGTGTGTGTGGTTGTTGGACAGGCGACTGGTTATCCTACATTGATGGAGAAATTGGCCTCTTACGCAGCCACTACTGTCGAGTCTAGGGTGCAGGTGGATGGCAGAGCAGTGACAAGTCAAGCTCCGGGCACTACCATGGAGTTTGCTGTTGCGCTGATTGAGCAGTTAATTGGAAAAGAGAAAGCAGATGAAGTTGCTGGGCCACTGGTGAGGATTAATTCGTGCCTTCACAATTCTACTTGTTTTTTAAATGCAAAGAAATGTAGTATACACCAACGTGTTGCATTTCAGGTGACTGGTGGGAGCAATTAATCTAAACTATATAGTTATATGTGGGTGATCAGATTAGATTGAAATGAAATTGATCATTGTAAAAATTAAATGGTCATGGTTAGTTCATCTCTCCTCTCATGCTATCACCTGGTAGCTTGATACCCTTTTTATATCTACAACCTTGGTGTCTACTTATAACTGATATTATGCTTAATCTGTCAGTATCCGGGAGAATAATCTGGAAATTAATATGGTTGGAAAATTCTCTCTGGCATGTTTTGTGATATCTGGAAATCAAAATAGGTATGTGTTAGGTCTGGGAATTGGGATTTGAAGATAATAATTCCAGGAAAAGATTTCCATTTATGAACATATTTGAGGCTTTGTCTGCATCTCAAAGATGAATTTGCTGCTGAAACCAGGCAGAGAAAAATATACTCAAAAAAAGTTGTTATGGTTTATGGTTAAGGTCTTATTTGGATAAACTTCTCCATAAATATTAATAGACGAAAAAAATTAGGTGGTGAAATGAATTGAGCTTCTCCCAAAAGCTAAAACCAACTCATGCACTTCAGCTTTGGGAAAATTTTGAAAAGAGAGCTTCTTTTGAAAGTTAAGTGCTTGAGTTTATCCAAAGTTCTAATACTGTAACTTTTCCGAGCTGTTTGTGGTTAATTACTAAAGGTGGACAGTCGTGGAATTGAAACATTGAGTGTTCATAATTGGATGAAGCTCGATGGCTCTGCTCTACCTATGTCAACATGCAGACATGTATATCCACAGAAACAGGGAGGGGGAACTGAGTGTTTGACATCACTGAAAAACGCAACACATGCTTGTGCTACACTGTTGAAGTCTAAAAGTAAAGACTTTGTAGGAGAGCTCACCCTCTTGGCCCTCTTCCTTCCCTAGGGTAGAACCAAATAAAGGAAAAACAAATTTTATCACATGTAAGATAAGCTTATTGGTAATGTATGAGTGAACTGTTGCACATGGGTGCATTGAGCTTTCTACTGCTGAATTTTTGACATACAATAAAAGTGCTATCTTTGAATGCTTTATTATATCAGATCCTTGCTATGAAGTAAATTATTTTCCTTTCTCTCATCAGGTTTGTGTGTAATTGAACGTTCAGGTCATGCGTTCCAATCATGATGATGAACATACTTTCAAGGAGTTTAACCCAGTGCAGTGGACATTTGACAATCCGCCCAGGGTGAGGTTTTGACATTTTTGCTGCAGAATTTCTGTCTATTGACAAGAATATCTCTGAAAGGAAGCTGGACTCTCATTATTTTGAATCTCTTTGGAAGGAGTGTGTATGCACCCTTCAGAGATAAATTGTCATTGGATTTGTAAGTTTGACATGCATTGTTGTTTGGACTTATCTTCTTTTCAGATTCTTGTACCAATTGGTAATGGTTCAGAGGAAATGGAAGCTGTGATCATCATTGATATGCTGCGAAGAGCAAAGGCAAATGTTGTGGTTGCTTCTGTTGAGGATAAACTAGAGATTGTGGCATCACGCAAAGTTAAACTGGAGGCAGACATGCTTCTTGACGAAGCAGCCAAACTTTCATATGATCTTATTGTGTTACCTGTAAGGTGGCTTCTTATTTTTGTCGAAGTATTCTATTAGTACGTAACATTTATGCATATATATTCAATTTTCTACAGGGCGGACTTGGTGGTGCCCAAGCATTTGCAAACTCAGAAACCTTGGTGAATTTGCTGAAAAAACAAAGAGAATCAAACAAATATTATGGAGCAATTTGTGCATCCCCAGCCTTAGTCTTGGAGGCCCATGGTTTGCTTAAGGTATTTGTTTTCTGGGTCAATCAGTCATCCTAAGCATGATTTAGTAAAATGACAATAGTATACGTGCAATTATTAGTTGCAAGTAACTTGATATAAGCGCATTTGGTTTGGTTTTTTGTAATCAACTTGGCCACTTGGCCTGCAACAAATCAACAAGGTTTAGAAAAACATGCATGACAAACTGCATTCAAGTTCATTGAGCACTCTCTGCTGCTAATTCCCCTGTGGAGTCTTCATTCTAATTATTACGGTGTTATAAAATGCTCGCTTGGCCTAAATATTTCTTTAAACTCTATTTCCAATCTATGCTTTTTCCGATTGCACCATGGTGTTAATTTGAGACATGATTCTTTATTTTCTTCAATACAGGGTAAAAAGGCCACTGCCTTTCCTGCAATGTGCAACAAGTTATCTGATCAAAGTGAAGTAGAAAACAGGGTTGTAGTTGATGGGAATCTCATTACCAGTAGAGGCCCAGGAACCTCCTTTGAGTTTGCATTAGCTATCGTGGAGAAGCTGTTTGGACGCAAGTCAGCTCTAGAACTCGCAAAGGCAGTTGTGTTCGCGCGCCCGTAGGAATTTTGAATGCTGAGTTTTTTTTTTTACGGATCCATTATTATATATTTGTGTATGAATATTCGAGTATTTGTCGTTGGCTTGTTCCTTGAGTTGTAAAAACGCAAGATAAGTGGTTGTTGGTAACTTTGATTTCTCTTTGGTAGTTTGCTTTTCATATGTTGTGGAGTCTAAATTACTTAAAAGAAAAGTATATTTTACAACCCTTAAATAGCCTTATTATAATAATAGCATTATTATTATTACTATTATAATTATAATAATATTAATATATCACTATTCTTACTTAAATCGGAGGGGAGAGTTCCAGTGGCTATGACGTGGTTATGATGCTGGTTTAGACACAGCGATGTTGGTTTTCTTTTTCTTGTTTTCGGTTGAAACTACATTTTACCTTATAAATTAAAATATACAACTTAGAGCTAGGCTCAGAGATAAGTTTCGTTTAGTTTTTCTTTTACCTTGTAATTCCAAAAATACCGTCATGACACCTGGTATTTTATCTGTTTCTAAAGATTTGTACTAGAGTCTGAGAAAAAATTTCATCTTTTTCTGAACAAATATTTGAAATCAGGAAACAATTTAAAAGAAGTAAGCGATTTTGTTGTAAAAATAGAAACAAAATGAACGCATGAAATAAAAAAAACATAGTTTTAATTAGACTGCTGGACTAGCGCACCCGGGGGGAAATTGGCGATTCTGTTGATGGATGTTCACCTCCGAGAATCTTAAAAAGAATAGTTGCCCTTTTGGTAACTGAAATTTTGAGGTAGCAAGGATGAGTTTGACTTAATTGTGCCACCAGATTTCCCCCGCCCTTAATTTGAACTAACATTGAATATTCGATTCGTCCATGATGTTTTGATACGATGTTAAATATTCAATGCATATGCCCTTGTTATGTTCTGTTTATAATTGTCTGCAACTACATTTTCGTAATGCATCGGTTACTTTCCGGTTGTTGGTAAGTGAACTCGTTTCTGCAGTGAAGAAAAGAAACTGAATAATCATTTTTAGTTTCTATCATTCTCGTTCTTGAGTTAATAGTTAAAGTACACACTATTTGGCTTCGAATCGAAAGCACTGTAAGTATTGCGTGCAAATAGTTGCATTACATATGAGGAGGTCATGAAGGAGCTCATAGCAGTATGGAAAATTCAGAAGAATCAGAAAAAATATTGGTAGTCTTTTTTTTTTTATTGGTACAAATAGTGATAGATTTTTGCTGCATGTAAATATTAACTATGCACTATCATTGGTTAAAAACAATGAAAATCCGTGGAAGGACTGTAACGAGTACCTAATACTGTTGTAAATCTGATCTATTTTCTTGTCCTGTAGCATCTGAACCAAAGAATAAAGAAGTTAAGCACTCTATATCCCACTATGAAACTCAACATTACAGGCAAATTGCTCCATTTTTGTGAATCTTTCAGACCCTGTTGTCTTAAGAATTCAACTCCATGTAGTATGCATTTTCCGTTGCTAATTTCTAAGCACCTCGTTTTCCCTTGCTCTCCCCCATACTCATTTATCATAAGGCACTCAAATGGATACTTGAATAGGCTCAAATAGTGCATAAAAATCCAGTAACTTGGTATTTTTTCCTCAGATATAAAATACCCTGAGAATAGAAAGAAAGACCCCATTAGACCTGCAATCACTGAGGTTCCCAAGATGAAATTTGGCACCAGAGCGCTGAAGCAAGCCACAAGAGAATTGGACATGAGTAGAACCAACCAAACCACTAAGGAGAAGTAAAGGAAACCATCGATATCTTTCCTTAATCCTACAAGCCAATAAACTGGAGTAGAGTACAGAAGACCAACCAATAGAAGGAAGGGAAGGAACACAAGGGCGTTAGCTAAAACATAGGAAGAAACTCTATAAGCTCCTCCAGAAGTCTCTCTCATAAAAGCTCTTCTCTCATCCAAGAAAATAGGCAAGCCTTCTGTTGTTGATGATAACAAAAAGGTAAGGCTGAAAGCAAAGAAGCCACTTCTTGTTTGCAATGCCACATGACTTTGTTGATTGCCAACATTGAAAAATATGCTCCCCAGAACAAAACCAGCTACTATGGCCTGTATGATTCTGGTCACAAATAGTTGCTTGGTTCTGAATATGTTGCAGCAAAATCTTTGTCCCAGGATTGCAATCTCCTCCATAGGAGAATTTGAATAAGCAATTGCCTTTACTTTGGCCACCTTAGAGTACTGCATTCTCATTTTATGATCTTGGTTCTCTTTGAGCAGAAACTGGTTGTCCCCAGATTCTGAAGTACTTATAACCAAGCTTTCCATGACATCAAGAGCAAACTCAAGGACATTGACATGGTCAGGAATGTGGTGTCCAGCTAACTTGAGCCTAGCCTCAAGCAGATTCAATGATCCATTATGCATCACAAATCCATCAGACAGCAAAATGAGGCCATCAAACAGCTCTAAGATTCGGAAACCAGGTTGGTGGATAGTTAAGATAATTGTCTTACCTTGATTGAACGCCACAAGTCTTAGCAATGAGACTACATTAAGAGCTGATGCTGAATCCAACCCTGAAGTTGGTTCATCAATCAAAATAACTGCAGGATCATGAACCAAGTCCACACCAATGGAAACTCTACGCCTTTCCCCTCCAGATATACCATGGTCTGATGCACCTCCAATTCTTGAATCTGCAATATGGTCCAACCCAAGCTCCTTCATCAACTCCTCAACTCTGACGGCAGCAACTTTTCTTCCCCCAGGAAGCCTCAGCATGGCACTATACATGAGTGTCTCTCTAACTGTCAGTGAAGGGAACAAAGCATCATCTTGTGTCACATACCCTGATGTTCTTCTGAACCAGTTCACATCCATAGGCCTATGATTGACAAGCACATGACCAGACACTCTATTACAAGGTGGTATTCTCCCTGCAAGAATCTCAAGCAGTGTGGTTTTTCCAGCTCCGCTAGGACCAGCAATAGCAGTGAGCTCCCCTGGCCTTGCCTCACAATTCACATCCTTCAAAATGAACTTGGCACCTCTCCCTGGACTGGAACCAAAAGAAAGACTTCTATACTCATCAAGTTGGCTGCACAACTTGTATGACAAGTTCCTGGTTTCTATTCTGTATGGAGTTTTTCTGGTGCATGAGATAGGCCTGAATGGTGACCCCATTGTGAGGTTGTATGCATGCAAAGAAGTGAGAGAAAAAATGCATGTATTGGCTATGTTATGTGAAGAACAGGAGATAGAGAGCAAGTAGGAAGATGAACTAACACACCAAACTGTGTGCCAGTTATAGGTTTTGTAATGCAAATGGGGTTTGACTGTTTAGACAAAGATCTTGACTTGGTGTAGTCTTGTACTTCAATTGTTGTGTGGCATTTGGAAATAGTTTGGTTGAGTTATAGTGCTTCAAGAAAGCCAAAGAAAGAGAGAAAAAGTAAGCATTAGAAAGGTTTTTTCTGGTGAGCTGAACATTGACTGTTCAGTGTGATGTTTGGTTGCCCCACCATCTGCCCCACATAAGCAGCTCAGAGTTTAGTTGGTGGAAGATCAAAATTATCAAATTCAGCTTTGCAAGTTAACTGCAATTCTCTTCACATATGATTCACCATTTTCTGTTTGCATTAGCTTGTTTATCAGTTTAAGGTATTGAAAATTCTGCTATGTCATGAAAGGGTAAACTTTACTTCTTTTTTTAAAGTTTTATCTTTTCAGTTCTAAACTTTGTTTTCATCTCAATTAATATTTAAACTTTATCTTTTTGCATATTAATTTATCTACCTCGGAAAAATGTACTCCCGTTGACCATCAACGCCTGATTAACTTCGTACGTAAATATAGTTATATATAAATATTGAAACGTAAATAATATTATAAAATTGTTAAGATATTTAATAATGAGATAATAATATTATAAAAGTATTTAATTAAATATGATTTACTATAAATAATGGATAAAAAACTTTTATAGATAAAGTCTGGTTGAATATTTTGAGTTGGGACGGAATCATTACTCTAATATCTGTTTAGTTAATTACTCAATTGTTCGTTTGGACCATAAACTCAATTAAATATGTCTTTCTTGTGCGCGTAATGTATAAACAACTTGGTAATGCAATGCTCAAATCCAAAATTTGTATAGTTAGATCTCTAAAAGCATAGAAAGATATTATAAGGTGTGCAAGAAAGGAAGAACTGGTGGGAGAGTTACTTGGACGTAACGACAATTGATCCAAGAATGACAAGGGTTCGGAGTAGCACTTATGAAAATAGGATATTGAGCTGAATTAGGAATATGAAAATAGTTCCAAACGGTGTTCTAAAATATTTTATAAAATAAAACTTTTTATTATTGTTTTATTGTATTCCATTTGTTGAATCATTAAATGTTCTAAATTTTTTTTAGATGATTTAATCATCTAATAAAGTTTTGATCATAACAATAGTATGTGTGTATATTTGATGATATTACATGTAATAATATTCGTAGATTTCTAAGCATGATTAGTATGTATAGATATATTGTAGACTCCAGATAATTGTTTTATTTATTATTAGTTTATGTTATATTATTTTTTTTAAAGTTAAAAGAAGAGGAAAGTTAAAATATAAATAAATATAAAAATAGTAAATGTTTTAATCTGTTTTTAATTTTATGTTGAGAACAAATCATTTTCTGCATCCTGGCTTATGATTTTATCAAGTTTTGGTTACAATAAAATTAATTTGATTTAGTCTATTAGTGTATTTTATTTACCTACTAAAGTCAGTTTTAATGCAGAATCAAGAATAGAAGTTGTTATTCCCACAACTAGTTTCAACACAGATGTTTAAATTGCCCCTTTCAAGCATCAAACCATTAGTTCATACAAAGTTACACATAAAGAAACAATTGAAGAAAATATATGGTTTATCTTTCACAATAAACTACATCTAATTCTTGGCTAACATTCCAAGTTCAACTAGGAAAACCACTACTGTAAAGTACATTTGAGTATTCTTTAGGCATTTAGCCACTCTTTGACTACTCATTTGAATAGTATTTACTCAAGTCACTCCCGGCTAACATGAAGTATTCTTTGGGCTCGTAGCCACTCCTCTTGACTGACATGGAGTATTTTTTGAGTTCATAGTCACTCTTGACTAGTCCCTTGAATATTTTTTATTCAAGTTACTTCTAACTAAATGAGTATTCTTTGCCTTTAAGCCATTCCTAACTAGCATAAGAAAGGTTGAAGGTTTAAATTATCGTCTAATCATTGTGTATGACTACTAAGGAGGATTGCATATAATGACAAGTACAAGGTTTAGGCTTTCTCTCTTAGTTCAGATCTTCCTGCACTATAGGGGAGATCATGTATTTTGACACATGCAAGGCTAAACACTCTTTATTATGTAGTTGTATGAACAATCTCTATGTTCTCTTTTATGCTTTAATGGATCTATATATTTGACAATGTTAATCTTTGGGATCCTTTTCTAAAGCTTTGGGATTGCTTTAACATTTGAGAAACATTTTGGTATAGTGAAATCCAACTATTTTTCTTTTATTCTTGATGGTAGGCTTTATATATGCATTAGAAGAAGATAGTCATTGACAAGTTGTTTCTATCCATTAAGCAACTTCAATTCTTCTTATACACTTTATGTAACTTTAAATGTGTCAATTCTTTATGTAAAATTATTGATGATGCTCATCTCCCTAGGTAGCATAACCTTTTACACCAATTCATGGTAAAAGTGCACATAGTATAGGGCATTTAGCTAGGAAGTTAATGAAGAAAGAAGCTTTAGTTCATGTCTTAAGAGATCTCGATATTGGTTTGTATTTTATCTTAAACAAATCTCTTTGACAAACAAATATTTCCCGCAACATAGAATAAACATATGGATATTTACTGAAATACGAGGATAGTTTAGTCTATGCATGCATCATCTTTTTTTTGTACGTATTTTATCTGTTCTTTTAAACGCCTTATCATACTTAAGAAAAGACAACATAGTGTGACAAAACATTTGTCTCTTATATGATTTCTTGTTTTCATAGAACTATCATCTTATAGATGAAGTATGATTATGTTTTGCACTTAACTGTTTTTAGCACTTAATCAGAATCTTAAGGTGTTGGACTTTTGTCTTAGGGTGCGAGGAATAATTACACATAGGTGACTTGTCATTAGTTAAGTTACAACCATAAAATAACATTCTATATCACTAAAATAGAATGCTAGGCTTGGGATAAGGTTCTTTGAACCCTTTGAAGTTGTGTAAAAAATTGGCTTAGTAGCCTACAAACTCTAACTTCTTGATTCATCACAAATACATTTTGTGTTTTATATTTAACATCTTAAGAAATTTTGTGGCAATATTTCTCAATAGTATTTGCCTTTTCCAGTAACTTTCATTGAGTTTGGACCAATAATTCAACTTGTACTCGTATTATATAATGAATAATTGTGTAGTTCCTCAAATATTAGTTTAGTGAGAGGTCACAAATTCTTTAAATGCTAGTTGGAACAATTTGTGTGATATATAAAATATTTATCTCATTTCAACCTTGAGAAGAAAATTGTTGTTGATGAAAAGGATAATGTAACATATATAGAAAAATAATCATTGGTATGAGAGTTAGTAGAGGTATTATTAAATATAACAATTGATCCAACAATCACAATACTTGTGAAAAATAAATTTAACTATAAATACCATAGTTTTAAACTAAACTAGAAATATAAAATGATTCTTATTGATGATGCACGTTTTAAAATATTTTGTGAAATATAACTTTTTATTGTTTTATTTACAATGAGTTGTTAATTATAAACAATTCAAATATATTCAATGAATGAAAGACGTATATATTTAATATCTTTCATAAAAAAATGTTTATTATACATTAAAAAGTTGAGAATTGAAAAAAATAAAATAAATGAAAATAACAGTGAATATTAAAATAAAAATTATTTGTTATCTAATTTTATTTTCTTTTGATAAATACATGAAATAACTTTTTTTTTAGTTCTAAAAAATCTCCGTGATATGATATGAATTATATAATAAGATTCTAAGATTTTTAAATGAAACTGAATTGAAAATAATTTTTATTATTTTTAAATTAAGAGAGTTATATGTTATTTTTAAAAGTAAAACGAATGAGAAAAATATCTCTTAATATATATATTTCTTATATCATTAAAAAATGAATTAAAAATATTTATCTAAAATGAAGTTCTTCCTCAGTTCTTTTTCTCATCATTCCAACATACTTTCAAGTATTTATTTTAAACGACAATTTTTTTTATGTGATTATGCAAATTTTTCATTTTCGTAAAAATATATTAAATAGTAAATTAAAAGAAAAGGATAAATAAGAGAAACTCTTATGTTATAAAATAAGTAAGAAAAAAATAAAAATTCAAGATATGTAGTTGAAATTTGGTGTTTACTTAACAAATGACAACTACCCAAGACATTGGTTATAGGTTTGAGTTACTTCTTGTGGCTACCCATTATCCAACCAACATGACATAAGAAATTAAAGGGAATAAATTCTCAATTTGACCTCTTTTTAAGTACCTTTTTGTCAAATTAGTTTTTTTATATAAATATTGTTAAATTGATATATGGAGTTATGAATAATCAGTTCAAACATTTTAATTTGATTTATGTATATGCAATTTATTCTTAATTTGAACGACTTACGAAAACACTTGCAATCTCATGAGTATTGATATTTTTATATATTAAAAAAATATAATTTTATTATTTTTATGAGTAATTAATTAAAAATAAAGAAATAATACAATTTCATATATAAATGTATACACCTACATATAATTTGATAAAAATGGTATTAAAAGTATGTAACGTTATTTTAAAAGAAAAATTTATTTAATTATATTAAAATAAAATTATTTATTTATTTATTCATTAAAATGTAAAATTGTTCAATTAAAAAATAGATCAAATGAAAGTACTAAATCTCATTATATATATATATATATATATATATATATAAATATATATATTTTTATTTTATACATATATACATTCTCAATTATGTAGATGAATTAAGAATTTTTATTCGTATAAACCAAATTAAAAAATTATACATGCCAATTAAAAGAACACTGTACATACAGAGATTAAATTATGAATAAAGGTAAAAACTAATTTAAATTGAAAGTCCCTGTGATTTATACAAACTAATTATGTGTTCAATTAACCTTGTAACACATAATTTTATTACATCTTAACATGACAGTGAAACAATTATAATAATAATAATAATAAAAGGTTAAAAATTTAAGATTTTGTGCTTGTTCCTGAAATTTCTTAAGTCGATTATAATTATTGATATCATTCTTAATTTTTTAATAATCATTGTTAATACTTGCTCTATTCTTATCTTATGTGTTACAAAGTTTAATATTTTATTTTTAAAGTGCAAAAAATAACACAATTAGTTTTTTTTTTCAATTATGTCCAACTTTTTTCACACAATTCTTAATTACTTAGATATGTGTATTTACTATCAAGTCTAAATTAAAAAAAAAGTATTAAATTTATTGATGTGTGAGAGATTAGCTAATAAAAATGAGGAAAAAAAGAAATATAGAGAGATAAGATATTTTACAGTATGGGGTGTGTGCAACTCATTCTAGAACCATCTCTATAAGGCTGAAACGAACAACGAAAACCCTAAACCCTCCTCATTTCACTCTCTTCTCTTCTTCTCAAACTCGTCAATCTTTCCAACAACCATGGCTACTCAGATCTTCTCTCGCGTTTTTCCCAAAACCCTAATCCTAACGCCCTTCCTCTCTCGCTCCCTCACCTCTGCTCCTCCCTCCTCTCTCTCCGCCCTCTCCTTTCTCCGATGTATCTCCGTCGCCGCCAATCCCCCTCTCCGCCGCCTCCTCCTCCCCACCACCCCCTCCTTCCGCCCCCTATCCACACGCGCTACCACCTCTTCCCTCAACGACCCCAACCCTAACTGGTCCAACCGCCCCCCCAAAGAAACCATTTTGCTTGATGGCTGCGATTTCGAACACTGGCTCGTCGTCATGGAGAAGCCCGAAGGTGACCCCACCCGCGACGAAATCATCGATAGTTACATCAAAACTTTGGCCCACGTTGTCGGAAGGTAACAACAACAACAACATGAATCATCGCTCTTGTTCCTAATTTTATTCCTGTTTTATCTATATTTTATGTGTTTTATTACTCCGTGCAAGTTTTTGTTACATTGGATTGTCCTAACATAATAGGAAGAAAAAAAAAAAAGGTACCTCTTTGCTTGGTGGGTATGACAAATAGCTTGATTCACGTTTTTTTTTTTTTTTTTTTTTTT
>Ga0099825_1003235_pt1 | contig 21700 bp, 7 predicted proteins | sample SiratroredBW_FD_76838 | JGI IMG/M metagenome (GOLD analysis project Ga0099825, IMG submission 76838) | Root nodule microbial communities of legume samples collected from California, USA - Siratro red BW | ecosystem: Host-associated > Plants > Roots > Nodule | place: USA: California | collected... | reverse complement strand
TTTTTTTTTTTTTTTTTTTTTTTTTTTTTTTTTTTTTTTTTTTTTTTTTTTTTTTTTTTTTTTTTTTTTTTTTGTGTGTTTTTTTTTTTTTTTTTTTTTTTGTTGTGTGTGTTTTTTTTATCTTTATGATCCTTTGATGTTCTGTTTTCCATTTTTGGTTTGGTACGGTTACACAATTTTACCCTCTCTTGAGTTTCTTGGTTGAACCCTCTTCACGGTTTGCTCTTGAGCGGTTCATGCAAATGATGAAAGTTGGAACGGGTCACATTTAACGTAATGTCACGTGGAGTCAATGTTTTTTTTTGCAAGTCCTCGTGCTTTCTTCACATTGCCATTGTGTGAGAGTCCTGGTGTCTTTTTTTTATTGTGTTTTGTGTGTTTTAGTTACTAATCTGATAAACGTGAATGCGGTGATACCTTCATCTGAAATATCCAGGTTCAAGAAATTAAGCTTTCTATCTTTTTAATATGATTTTGTTTGATTTTCAGGTAAAGAGTATGGAAGAGGGTTTTCTGGGTTCATGGCACCCGGGGACGGTGGTCCGCTGTGAGAGGCAGAAGCGATATGTCAAATATGACAATATTCTAGATGACGATGAATCGACATACCTTGTGGATATGGTGTGTGTTTCAGCAGTTTTGGATGGTTATAGTTCTTCAGCTTGTAGCAATGGACATGGACTCATCAGACCACCGCCTCCTCCGTTTGAGTTTGGGGAGAGAGACCTTCCTTTTGGTCTCTGTGTTGATGTAAATTATCAAGAAGGCTGGTGGGAAGGTGTTATATTTGATCACTGCAATGGAATGGAGGAGAGGAGCGTGCTCTTTCCAGATTTGGGTGATGAAATGAAGGTAGGAACTCATCAATTGCGGATAACTCAGGATTGGGACGAAGCTACTGAGAATTGGAAGCCACGAGGGAAGTGGGTGTTCCTTGAAGTTGTTCAGGAGTGTGAAAAGGAATCCTTTATTGCAGTTTCAGTGAAGCAAATATGGTACGATATAAGGACTAGAAAGGATTTTGACAACATAAAACATTGGACTTGTAACGATAAGGACTTGTGGAGAGCCCCTATAGTGGAGGTGGTTGATGACTACTATGTTCTCACACTAGAAGAAATTTTACCAGCTTTAAACCTTCCTGAGGATTTCTTGAAAGAAACACAAGAATTGAACTCAGTCGAACCTACTCACAACATTCACTGCGATGCTGGGCACACTAACGTATTTGGTTCTGACATTGGAGTTTCTGATATCCCTATGGAAATCGATGGCGTGCCAAACATGTTGGATACCAATGAAAGAAGTGGTAGCATGATTTGCTTTCAAGAGGAATATGATAGAGATCCTCTGATGGATGGGGCATCAGAGAAGAAAATTATTTTGCTGGAGGAACCTGTATTTCCTGTTCGGGAGATCATGCCTGATGCTGGTGAAGTAGAGGCGGTTGCTAGCTGTAGTTCAAAGAAGAGAAAACGCAGACGCCCAGTGTCCATTCATTGGAAACCTATTGTAGTGACCCAGGTTGAATTCTGTCCTGATGTTATTAACCAGTATTTACATGGATGTGGAAGCAAGACCATTAGGGAACTTTTGAAGACTAAAGTATGGAAGCATCTAGCATATCTTGGATGGAAAATTGAGTGGACAGAAGATAAACGTGCTCCTGGACGTGGACGCTACAGGTACAAGTCACCTGATGCACAGGACAAGAAGTTTTACCCTTCAATTATTCAAGTTTTGACACATATGCAAATGGAGTCCAACATGAACACTATGCTGCCCCCAGTTGATCACAGTAGGATGAGTTCTGCAAATGACAGTAATCTTTCACTTCTGCTTTCAGACCAACCACATGACCAGGATCTAGATGTTTGTCCTCCAAATGAGGGAAGTGTTGGGCTTGTTCATAGCAATGATGTATCGCAAACCTTGTCCCAATTTCTTCAAAAAGAACCTGAATTGCATACTGCTTCACCAGCAAGTATGTCAACTGAGAATAGAAACCATAAACGCAAAAGGAATTCAAAGGCCATCATGCCAAAGTGCCACATGAAAGGGTCACGTAGAGAATGTCTAAGATCAAGCAAAAGGGTGCGGTCTGCCCCAAGTTTGTCACACCAACGACCTCAAAATGTTGTGTGTTGGTTAATAGATAGGGGCGTGCTGATGCCAAGATGTAAGGTCTATTACTCGGAAGAAGGAGGCAGTAACACTGATTTAGCTCAGGGGAGGATTACTTATGATGGAATTAAGTGTAACTGTTGCCAGAAAATATATGGTCTTCGGGGCTTTGTAAATCATGCTGGTGGAAGTGGTGACTGCAGGCCTTCTGCTAGAATATTTTTGAAGGATGGTAGGTCAATCTTTGATTGCATGATAAAAGCCATGCACGATAATAGAACAAGGGAAGATATGAACAGATCATGCAATGATCTGTTTGGAGGAGAAAATGACGATATTTGTTCTATCTGTCAATATGGTGGTGAACTTATTTTATGCGACCACTGTCCATCCGCATTTCATGGGACATGTCTTGGTTTGAATGTATGTTAACTGTTTTTCTTCTCAATTATGCCAATTAAGTGCTATCTTTGTGTTCTATTTCCTCTCCTTTTTCTAATTTGTGGTTACTTCAATTCATTACTTTCAGATATGAATATTGCCTTGGGCTGATTTTCCTCTACATGTGTAGGATATCCCTCATGGTGACTGGTTTTGCCCATCATGTTGTTGTGCGATTTGCAGCCAAATCAAAACAGAAGGGTCTGAGGATGTACCTTTTCTTACTTGCATTCAATGTGAACATAAATGTAAGCTGATTTGCATATCTGGTTCAAAATTTCCAAAATTCCTTTCGTACAGTTTAATGTTTATGCTATCTTTTGTCAACTCTATGTAGATCACGTTGGATGCTTGAAAAATAGAGAAAAAGATGAGTCAAGAAGATATGGGGAAAATTGGTTGTGTGGAAAAGAGTGTGAACAGGTCCATCAAATCCACCTCTTTCTTGTTCTATAATTAGGAGAAATTTAATCGTAATTTGCATGGAATTAATTAATCTGCTTTATCTCCTTTCATGCTTTCTTGTCTTTCCTTTTCTGCTTTTCTATTTACTGTGGTTTTATATTCATTGAAAGCATTACCCTATTTTTATCAAAACAAAATTTAATTGTTGTCAATTACTTCCCCACATGTAATTCTAGTTAATTATTCAACACGAGATTTTATAGAACTAATTTTTCCTTGTCCAAGAGTGAGTTCTTCATTCAAGTCGTGTGTGCTTTAATAAATGGTTTTCATTTTAATAGCTAATTAGCCAGTCAACAATGGAAGATTTTGGTGTTGGGTATGTGTTAAGACAGGGTATGTCTTAAAGACATGGCAAGAAGGACACATTTAAATTTAAGGCTAATGAAACATTTAAGGCTCCGTGTCTTCATTATATACTGCTAGTAACCTTTAATTTTGTATATTTTTTGCAGATATATGAAGGCCTCCAAAGTCTCTTAGGAAAGCCACTTATTGTTGGTCCGAACAATCTAACTTGGACATTGGAGAAGTTTAACAACTCTGAGAGGCCTGATGTTGGCAGTTCTCTGAATGACTTATTGGTAGAAAAATACACCAAACTCAGTGTTGCACTTTCGGTGATGCATGAGTGTTTTAATCCCCTGAAGAACCCTTTCACTGGTAGAGATATCATTGATGATGTTATCTTCAACTCTAGGTCTGAAACTCCTATCGTTTTACTCATGTTTGTTATATTTAAAAGAATTATTTGCATATTGTGTTTGCGTCATACTCAATTCTTTCTTATAGAATGCTGAGTTGAATATGTAAATCTTTGGCTTGGATTCCGTTCATCTTATTTCTATATTAGTTGGAAACTTATTTCAAGAGTAAATAGCTGTGGCTAGTTTAGATATCCATAATCTTTTTTAAAATGATATTCAAGTGGGGTCTGACTTGAGAGTTCTGGTCATGTACACTTTTGGCTTTAAGCTAAAGTTAATAGCCATTGCATATCTGCATTTCACTGTTAATTGACAAGAATTTTGTTACACTATCCATTATACTATAGTTAAGGTAACACAACTAAGTAAATGGTTCTATGATCTCATGCTCCCCTCCACTACTTTTGTACACAGTCCATATATACGCTGAATGATGTATTATAGGTTGTCTGATAAGCCAGCTATCTCACAACAAAACTCTTTATACACATAAGATAGATATATTAGAACTGTAACTAAAATTCTATGCATATCTCTACATGGACCATAATTCTGAACTAAAATTTCAAGTTTTGCTTATCTATGTGATTTAAACGATGCTTCTGTTCTTGGTCATTGTATTACTCTATGATTGTGAATAGTTAGCAAGTGTTTTAAGACCAAAACAAGGATTTAATAATGGATCTGTTCATGGTCTATGTTCATGATTTGTTATATCCTCAGAGCCAAAGCCTGATATATGTATTTTGGAAATTTGTAGGTCAGAGCTCAATCGATTGAATTTCGAGGGTTTCTACACCGCAATTTTGGAGCAAAATGAAGAATTGATTAGTGTAGCAACTATTAGGTGAGTGAAGGATTGAGTTACTACTAAGTATCAAGCAGTGGTTTTGCCTGAAATGTGATTGCATTTGGTCATTTCATGGTCTTCTGACTTGTCATTTCATTTTATAGGGTGTTTGGACAGAAAGTAGCTGAGGTACCGCTTGTAGGTACCAGATTACAATATCGTCGACTTGGAATGTGCCGCATTTTAATGAATGAGCTTGAAAAGGTAACATATAAGGCATGCAAAAGTATACATATTTCTCTTACAAAAGGTTTATCCATACTGCATTGTTTTCTGAAGGAATTCAACTGAAGCTATCACCAAAATGAATCCAATCTCTTATCCTATAGATAAAGGTTTCATACATATCAGCTTCTCATATTGCAATGTCCATTTTGGACAATCGAGTAACTGCCTCAAACACCCAGCTTCATAAATCATGCTAAGACATAAGAAGGAAAAGAATTTACCTTTCTGTCTTAAGGGCACACTTTTCAATTTTGCAACACTTAATGCATTTATACTCTTTCTCCTACCACCATGCATGCAGCAAAATGTTCTCCTCAATCTTACCCTCCCTTATTCTCTCTATTAGGATATTTCTCTTGTCAATTGTTTTTGTTCAATCTTAATGCAATTTAGCTAGAGATTCTAACAAAATAACTAAAAAAGCTATTAGCATGAGTATGTTATGCAAAGCATACATTTACTTCCCTAAATTAATTTCTTTTCTAGGTAGAAACTGCCTTGTTGAAATTAGTAATAGCGGCTATAAAAAATTTCAAATTAATTACAGTCAGATTTTGCTTAAAAGTCCTGGTGTTCCAGTTATTGACTTAAGTTTTTTGGGATCATTTTCTCACTTGAATTTTTCTTTTATCAGAATCTCATGGAACTGGGAGTGGAGAGGCTAGTCTTGCCTGCTGTTCCTGCTGTGCTAGAAACTTGGACCAAATGTTTTGGCTTTGAACAGATGACAAATTTCGATAGGTCACAGTTCTTGGACTGTGCTTTCCTAGATTTTCAGAAAACCGTCATGTGCCAGAAGTTGTTGACAGGGATTCCATCTCCGCATTCAGTTTTAACAAGAGGTTTGCACTTGAACAGATTTTTGTTGGCTCTTGTTGTTTTATCTATAAAGGAGATACCAGTTTACTCACTACCTAAACTAAAACTCTGATCTTTCATGTTGCAGAAACACAAGGAAAACAGCATGATGTTTTGACTCTTGCATGTAGATATGAGTTTGAGAAGTCGAGTCCAGCATCAGAAGTAGAGCAAGCAGAAGAGATAGACAAGAGTACGATGGATCATCAAGCGTTGGAGTGCGTCTCTACACTTCCAATTTCCTAATCTGATATTTACAAAGATTTGTGGAATGTAGTGATTAGTTGATATTGCGGAGTATTGAACAGGGACGCAAAGGAGACTAAATAAAATCGAGAAACAAACTCAAATTTGGAATATTTGTTTTTCATTCGTTATCATGAATTAGAAGTGTACGATTACAGTGTAAAATTATGATGTTGTTTCTTAAGATAGTCTTTGTCAAATCTACATGGATATGGGAAAAGCTCTTTTAAGTAGATTTGTTTTCTTTTTATGGATGTTTTTTGATGCATGGTAAAATCATCAATTGTTATAAAATAGGTTTTTCTATCCAAAGTTTTCTTCCTTTTTTTTATCATATAAGCAAAATTGCAAAGTTTACCATGATAAAATGTTCCATTATTTTCCAGTCAACTTAATTTTATATTTTTTTTCCCAACAAATTGATCAGTTTTTTAAATATAAACTTTATTGTTATAAACAACTTTATATTACGTTTTTGTGATTTTACTATATTCTTGACTTTTAAGACAAGCACACAAAAGTTAACATATTTTTGTTGATGAATAAAAGGTCGTTTCGCATCAAGCTCATTTTAAAGCAAGCAGATTATTGTTAATAAAAGCTTTAATTAGAAATTAAAAGGCTGTACAATGTTAATATAAAAAGATATATTTTACGCAGTTTCTACTTTTCTTGATTTTTTTTTCCTTTACAGAAAGCCGGAATATCTTCTGCATATCAAGGAGTATCTTGTAGATTCAAATACTTTAAATTTGTCACCAAAGACATACTTTGAAAAAAAAAAAAATAGCCCTTCTCTATAAGACATTTTACAATTTGAATAAATTTAAGTGTTTATTTTTTTTTTATCTGCATCTATTAAAACAATAAAAAAATATAGTAATGTATTATAATTAATTAATAAGAATAAAAATGAAAGATTAACAAAAAAACAGATAATTAATTATTTTTTTAATATATATAAACTTGTATAAAATGTATTAAATCATAATAATAAATAATCAGACAAAGCAAGTTTTTAGGAATCAATCCACCGGACTAGTCTGATTCGATCCATTTTTATTCCAAAAACAGACAGACGGAAAATCTTAATCCAACTAACTATTACATATTTATGTCCTTTAAATAATATATAGAGAATAACTTTTTAAATTATTTTTTATTTTTAATTTAAATTAAATAAATAGAAAAAGGAATAACAATTGAGAATATTAACTCGATTCACCAAATTGTGATGGACTAGCACGTGAGACCTAGCTTGCTTTACCATAAGTAGATCGATCCATGATGTTTTAATTTTATTATGTTTCATGATTTATTTGATTAAATTAATTAGGTATTAATTAATTTATCAATTACTTAGGGTTTAGGGTTTCGAGTGTTAGTGTTAAGGTTAAGAGTTTCATTAATTAATTAGGCATTTCATTCCTAGGAGTTTAATTCATAGGTTTCGGGTGTTAATTAGTAAAGGTCAGGTTTGGACGAGTTTCATTAATTAATTAATTACTCGGGACTTTTAGTGAGTTTTACTTTATACTTTTTAATGTTTTCATCTTAGCTTCACATCACAACATTTTTAGAATGAAAATGTTGATTACCTTTAAAAAATTATAGAATGGCAATAAATTAGAAATTGAACGATAAGACTAATTGAATAATAAATTTGGATTAAAATGAAAGGTTGTTAGCCTCTCTTTTTATTATTAAAAAAAATGTTGCTAACTTATTCTTGTTGTCTATTAATAAAACTTATTCTATATTCGCATGAGTTTATATTAAAGCAAAAGGATTATTGTAAATAAAAGCTTCAATTAGAAATTTAATGGTATATGAAGTAAGGGATTGGCTTTTATAAAGAAACCGTCTTTAAACAATAAAGTGTACTTTAATAAATATACCAACAAGATATTTCATGAAATTTCTAGTTTTCTAGGTTTTTTTCTATTAAGAAAAGGTAACATTTTTTGTTATTACTAGAAAAATTATAAATATTGCCTGCATTTATATTTTTTAAAATTTAAAACAATTAAGTTATTATTAATTATTCTAATTAAAAGATTATTAGAAATGAATCCTTTAAAATATATTTTATTTTTTATTATTTTTTATTTTTTATTTATTTAATGTTATTTGAAAAATAAAATTTGAATGAAACAGTTTTAAAATAATCAGCTTTATGTATTTCATATATAAAGGAAATAACTATACTTAAGAATAGTATATATATTAAAATGAGGACATTTTTTATTATATATTGTTATAAATATATCAATAAAAATAAACTAGTTTTTGTTAAAATATTTTATAAACTATTCTTACTCTCTCATTTTAACATGTTTTTTTTTTTTTTCTGTTTGCATGTGCATTTATTGAAAATTTTGAATTTAACTCCATTCAAACTTAGAAAAAACTTAAGCATTTAATTTGATTATTAGATATCTCTTCATATATTATCATAACATCAAAAGTATCATCACTTTGTATATATCTTTGGAAAATTATGCTTCATAGATTTCATCAGTTATTAGGAGTTTTAGTCAGTATATTAATGGTTAGGAGTTTAATTCATTAATTAGGAACTTTGGTATTAGGAGTTTAATTTTATTTGTAATGTTTTAACTAGTGTGCATAGGTTTCCATATTAATGGATAAGTAGGATTAGGTGAAGTTTCATTAATTGATGGACCTTTTAATCCTAGGAGTTTTACTTTATTATTAATGTTTTGTGTGCTTTAATCAACTACCCATTCTCTGCAATGTACGAATATTATTTAACTAGATAAATTTAAAAAGTATTTAAAGTAAAATTTAAATAAATAAAAATATTTCAAATTAGTCTGCATATTGATGTCTTAATGTTAGGAGTTTTAGTCAGATTATAAATACAAAATAGAAGTAAATTTATTCTTTATTTATCAAGAATAACCGTTTCTTTTTAACTCTTAAACCATTAAATTCTTTTTAAGTTTTTAAAATAATTTTCCTTTATTTTCTTTTTCAGTACGGTTAGGTTCATTTAATTAAAATTTTGATTTAAGTAAGTTTTACTTTTATGTGAGGGATTATGTGATTTAATTAAAAAATATAAATATTATTAATATAGATTTGTAATAATATGTTTCAACTTTTGAGTGAAGTTTTATAAAAGTGAGTTAGAGAATCTTGAAACCTTTATTCTTATAATTTTTTCTAAAATAAAGAATTTTAGTAACAAATTGACCTTGATTTATTTAATACGAGTTTATTAGAAAATATATAATGATAAATTGAATTGGACAATGAAAATTATGCTAGACTAAATCTAAGATTTGTACTTGTCATATCATTATTCAATTATCAAATCTACACAGTCAATTATGCATATGAATCCATCATCATGTTTTAACCGACTCTTTTTTCAAGTTATTCATATGAACTTTTTTTAACTCTCATTACCTATCAATCTTTATTTATATAATTCAAATATACAAATAGAGTTAGAATACCTCATTATAGATGAATTTCAAAACTAATGCATATCCTAATCAATCTCAATATATATATTTTCAACATATTTTTTTTCTGAAAATACAATATCTTGATCACATAATTCATAACTTATTTCATACATCATACATTCACAAAAGATTAATATCCAATATATATAAACATTCATCTTAAATCAACAAAATCCATTACTCAATGACTAAACAAATAAATGTAGCAACTCATTAATGAAAAAGAAGGTTTCAAGAAAATAATAAGCAAATTCATGTAAGAGTAAAAGAAGGAAAAAACTTTGATATTGTACATGACACTATTTTTGCATTGCTCCACAAAGTTGGAATCATACTTAGTGCCAAAGAAGTAGCATCTGACGCTAACAACCCTAAGAGCAACTTGAGTAAATTACATTAGATGCAGCTTAACTCTAGAGCACCCCATTTAATGACACCTAGTGGGATATGTGGTAGTGGGGCCACCACCTTTGAATGCAACTTTTAAAGAGTTAAATATTCAAAACAACATCAAAACACACCATTTAACTACCAATTACCAAAAATCTCATTTTACCAATTCAAAACTTGGTAAATCCGGAAAACACTATTTTATTGTCAATTATACAAAAATCTCATGTCCTCTACAATTTCAAACAACATACACAGATATACAATCACATCCCTACAAGAAAGTCTTGAAATTGGTGACTATGTCACGCTCACATTTAGATCTTCTAACTTAAGTACTATTAAAATATTTAAGCTAACTTTCCTTATCTAGTTTTATCTAGTTAGAAGTACGAGTACTCAAAGAGTTCCAACTTAAAAAAAAAAACAGAGATAGTCTAACCTGGACCATAAAGTCCTTATCGATGATCTAAACACATCATTAGGACTCTGAACTAACATAAACTAATTCTGAAACTATAAAGACCACATGCAAATGTGTATACCCAAGTAAAAGAAAACTTAAAAACTGATTTAAAGAAAAAAGAAGCAAAAAATATTCATTCTAAAAAAATTTATGATCAGATAATTTTACTCTAGTTACTCTTAAGAGTCCACTAGTAGTCTCTGATTCTTAATATGATTAATGATGATATTAAAAATTTAAAGAAGTTGAAAGAGGAAAGAACTTTTTTTTTTTACAAATAGATGGTAGTTATATTAAAATGAAACTTGAATAACTTATTTTTTTGTTTATATGTAATTTTTACTTTAATAATAAAATATTCAAGTGTTGTTTCTATTATCCTATTTTTACTCATTAACAATTTTTTTACATATTCATAAAGAAATAATTAGTGTTGATATTTGATAAACTATATTTACAACATGAATGAACTTATTGAGTTAGTACACGTGAAGAAAGGAATGTTGGTCCTTTATTATGTGTTAGGATAGAAAAGCTTATAGATAATTTATTTTTATAAATAATTTAAAATGTTTATATCAAAATATGGATTTTGAACAAAATATTTATATTTTACTAATAATTCAAATTATATAAATAAATATATTAAGTATTGAGAGTTAGTGAAGGTTTTTTATACTCTACTTATTTATATGTGAAGAATTATCTATATTTGATAAAATGTAAAGGAGTATATTAAAGTGAATATGACGATGAAACATATAGATTCGAAATCGTAAATCGAACATATATAATAGATATTAACATTTGAGTCTAACTTTAATATTATCTTCTTCAAATCATCAAATTATATATATAAATTGATGTGTGGATACATTTGTTAGAAAATGAATATATTTTATTATAATTCTCAATTTTCACTTAAAATATTTTAAATGCTTAATTTGTCTTTCTGTTTTGATGTTGTTTTGTAATATTTGGATCAAGATGATTCTATTTTGGTATGACTAGATAAAAATGCGGATATGGAACAATCTTTTTATAAGTTTTATAAAGTTATCTTTTGTCGTAACTATGCATATTTGATGAGAAAATGAATTTATTTCTTTTACTTTATTTTTTTACAAGCAAAATATAAACTTACAGTCATAAAATAAAATAAATATTTATTTTACTGTTTTAAGGTTCTTTCTTAATTATGAATTTAGTCTATTATTAGCATATAACCAATAAAAATTACTCTAAATATGACTTAATATTTAAGATAATTATCATTAAAATTGGCAATATTATTATATATAACAGTTTATAAAATAAATGGCTGTGTAAACCAATTTCACCCTATTTGTAAAGTAAAATATTTATTTTCATAAAATATAAGGAAATTATTATTTCCCCGTACAAAGAAGTGTAAAATAAGTATAAATACAGGCTAAATGAGTGATTTTTACCATAAAGGTGGTTAATCTATTCTTTGAAATAAATAAATATTTATTTTTTTGCATAACTAGTAATTAATATAATTTTTTCACCTTTTTATTTTTCAACAAGTGGAAAAAGTATTTTTCACACCATCCAAAGGGACTCAAGTTTAATCTTTCCCCCTCCTCCCTTCATCATCTCTTCACTTTCATTTGAAACAAACAGAATACAAATTATATATATATATATATTTCACAGACTAAATTGGCAATGTTGCAAGGAGCAAATTCATCATTTACCTATAAATGTAAAAGTTTTATTGGTAAACATCATAAAAATTGATCAAGCATTCAATACTTTAAAGCTACTGTATATGATTTTAAATAAGGATTTCACTCAAACTTTAACTGAGCAGCATAAGGGCCACTATATCTAGTGACTGAGGAAAACATGACAATGAAGATTTGTAATACTATTACACCAGAAAATTTTTGTATCGTATCATGCTTCTTCAGTAGGAAAGAATAAGGCACTGCAAATCTGTTCATTCTGGTTTCAAATTCAGTAGTTTTGAGCTGTTGTCCATTTTTTGTCCTTGCCATTTTTGTAAGAGAGTCATCATAGTTTTGCAATTTTTGGAAATCATGTCCTAATAATGAAAATATTTTCTTTTTCATTTTTAAGAAATAAAGACATAATTTTAATATTTCAAAATATTATAATACCATTATATTTTTGCAACTATAAAGCACAATATGTCCAATCTACTTTGTGGTGAAAAAAAAAGCTAAAAAGTTAATGCAAAGTTACTGCATTATTTGTATATATATTTTTCAATGGCCATGATAGCAAAAGTAGTGTCTTTGAAGGTCACAATATTCCACATAATCATTAAAGGTTGCTAAGTTCATCACACACCAAAACCCCATTTCCAAATTTTCCTTAGATTTTCTGACAGAACTCATAACCAAGTCCCCACCTTTTTTTCTATATATACATTTGAAAGCAGTTACCACTTTGTTTGTGCCTTTCTGCTTTCACCTTTGTTCTGTTCTCTCTATGCAATGGCCCTTCTTGCCTCTCAAAACTCTAGTGGTCTTTTGGCCTCATTCTTGTCTCTTCTTGTTCTAGCTGTTTCCCTTCAATGCCATTTAGCTTCTTCGGCTGTGCTTTCAGGCACGAAACAGCACCATAACCATTTCAGCCACCAGAGACCACTGGTCCAAACCAACCAAAGCACTTGTTCATTGTTCGTGGGTGCTTGGGTCCGTGATGAAACTGAAACATACCCTCTTTACCATTCTTCTAGCTGCCCAATCATAGACCCAGAATTCAATTGCCAAATGTACGGTCGCCCTGATTCTGGTTACCTCAGATACCGTTGGAAGCCTCTCAACTGTGAGCTCCCAAGGTACAAAAAAACAACATTGGACACAACACCACAAGAGAAAAAAAGGGTCCTAATATAGTTTGTCAGTGTTCATGAAGTTTTGGTTTTAACATAGTCCAATACTATCATGTGATTCATAAAGTAAATCTCACTTAATGGGACTTTGCTATTGTTGTTGTTTATGCTGTGTGAGTGGTAATGTTGTGTTCTCTGATGTAACTGCATTTCATAAAGTATGAAACAATGTATTGTTTGTGTTTGTTAAGCATGATTTGAATGGTTTTCTGGCATTCTCATGTCATGGTAGGTTCAATGGGGTTGAGTTTCTGCTGAAAATGAAAGGCAAAACGGTGATGTTTGTTGGTGACTCATTGGGAAGGAACCAATGGCAGTCTTTGATTTGTATGCTATCCGCTGCAGCACCTCGGGCACACACACAATTGGTCAGGGGAGATCCTCTCTCAGTCTTCAGATTCTTGGTGAGTCAAAACAATTTTTTTTTTTTTCTGAGCAGAAATGAGTAATCATGGCAATACTTGACACTTCCATTTGTTGGAAGATTTAGGTGATGTTTGGCTACAAATACTTATTGAAGAAGAAATACTACGTAAAATGAATTAAATATGCAGTCCTACTTATGTTAACACTCTCTGGTTTAACCTATCTAAAAGCTGATTTTAACTTGTATTTTTGTTAACTTTAATTTATAAAAGAAGTTCTTGGAAACGAAACTCTTTTGGTGATGAGGGAAATACCCAGTTTTTTTCTGGATAAGATTCAGGATTTGGTAGGTCAATAAGAGGTAAAAACAACAAACTTTTGCCAGCGGTAAATAGTTTGCTTTTCCCATTTTGTTAAGTTTCACTAAAAATAATGGTGGGTAGGGTCACATATTTGTAATAGGACAAATAATCTGGTGAAAAGGTGTTTGTGTGATAGTGTCAATTAGAACAAGGATGTAGCTTTCTACGTAAGAATCCCTTTGCAAGGGGACCCGGAGTGTTGTCATGGCATTAAATTTGTCAAGTGGATGCAAACTGCAGCCACATCATTTTCATTCTTTACCCTTACAAGTTAGAATAATACATAGTAAAAATGCATTTTTGAGAAGAGGTCCAAATTGGGTTTGATATGGTATATGCAGGATTATGGTGTGAGCATTTCATTTTACAGAGCTCCTTATTTAGTAGAGGTGGGTGTGGTCCAAGGGAACAGAATTCTGAAGCTGGAAAAGGTAGATGGGAATGGTGCCGCATGGAGGAATGCTGATGTGCTGTCTTTCAACACAGGGCATTGGTGGACTCATCAAGGTTCTCTTAAGGGGTAGGCCCTTTTGCAAGTTTATTGAAGAAAATTTTGGCTTTTCCTTTATTTTATGTATTTTGGTTTTTAGAGGTGTTTTTATGTAAAGAATATATTCAATCGCCAACTGTTATATATAACAAGTACATTGACTTTATAATAACTATTTATTTCTTGTAATTGATTGTATAATGTCTTTTACATAAAAGGCATAGAAAGTTTTTTGGTTAATGGTTAACAGAAATGTTAGTGATACAATCTTGCAGGTGGGATTATGTAGAACTAAGAGGCAAGTTCTACCCAGATATGGATCGCTTGGCAGCTTTGGAAATGGCTATGAAAACATGGGCTAATTGGGTGGACAGTAACATTGATAGAAGCAAAACCAGGGTGTTCTTTCAATCAATTTCTCCCACACACTACAAGTAGGGACTCTCCATCTTTGACTATCTATTATCTTTAACTGCTTTCTCTCTCTTGCATTATTTTGTTGAAACAATGAAACTGAGTATCTGATTTCTAGGCTATTTTGATTTGGATAGCACCTCTTCTGCATTAGAAATATTCTGGTGAATAAGAAAGAGAGACATTTTGGTTCTTTTAACTTATATTTAACCAACATTTTCACACACATAATCAGAAAAATGAAACAAAATTCCAATCTTTCCACCCTAGTCAAACTACATTTGCATTTTTTCTGATGGATTGTATATTTGCATTAAGGGATGAGAATGGGGCCCTTCTTTGACCAGGCCTTGACAGCTTGTACATAGATTATTGCTACTTTGTTTTCGGTCGAAAAGGTTATTGCAAGTTGTGTTTTCTGTCTGGAAGTTGAAATTTATGGACGTGGTAGGTGCTGTCTTTGTCACAGGTTGTGATCTAATTGCACATTTACATAATATGGAACTAAAATCTATTTGATACCAAAAAGTAAACTATTTACAATTTTATAATGACTTACTATATAGTAGTAATTCACAAAATTGCCATGATCGTAGTCCCTTAAATTTTACATCATTCATTAAATCATGCCGCGCTTTGCTCTGTTCACAGAGTTTCTATATTCCTCTATCACATGTTTGTACATTCACAAAGTCTTATTATTGTTTGTACTACAAAATTTTTCTGCTATCATTCATCTGAAAATATTATGACAACAAAACTTAAATGGCAGCGTTGTTAGCTCCATTATTTCCTTTTTATGAAGTCTAGTTTATCCATATAATGCAAACGTACTTTTCTTGGGGCCTCAAAGTCATTCATGGTCACATGAGTTTGCAATTGGCTCTTTTATTGCCTATCCACAAAGCTTTTTTGCTAGCAATATTATGACACCAAACTTAAATAGCAGTTTTATTAGCTCCAATATTATTTCATTTGTATAAAATCTAGGTTATCCAAATCATGCAAAGGTTCTTTTCTTGGGTCCTCAAAGCCATTCATGGTCACAAGAGTTTGCAATTAGCTCTTTTATTGCCCTACCACAACAACCCTGTCAGATTTTGAGGAGTTTGTTTTCCTGGTGCAGCAGGATCACCGTGTTGCAGATCCTGATAGAAAAAAGTGTCGGTGAAATAAAGCATACATCATACACATCCCGTTAATAATATCCATACACATGAAAATAGTTCAACAAATGCTTATACATACTTCTTTTTCCCCCAATGAGGTAACTATTTTTATCCGTACATGTCACGCATGATTGTGTTTTGGTCTCTCAAAAAATTATCTCTAGCATTTTCCCATCTCGTGATCAGTAACCATCCCAAGTAAATAGTTTCAAACAACATACACTTAAATAAGATATGGGCCAACATAAATGTGCTATATAATCTGATGGGGCAAGGCTGTGGCATTGCACATGGAGATGTCCATTGCGCAGGGTCAGCAACAGTGAATGGAGATGTCATTGTTCATCTGTGGATGACTTCACTATCACATGTTCCAACTAACTTGAGTAGCATTAACCTATTTAAGCTTTGACATTGTTAAGCGTTGCTAAATACAGTAAATAAAACAATGATTTGTGTTTCTGAGTTTATTAGACATCTTACGTCGATTAGAAATAAAGTCTTTTAATAATTTATAAATAAATATAAACTTTACTCTTCAAGCCAGTTTTGTAATGTATTTTTTAGATAATAACTAACAGGTATTCTTTTTGTCCGTCTAATGTATTATTTCATACAATTATGTAGAGAAAAAAAACAAAGATTCTTTGATAAATTTCAAAGAAATCACTAGTGTCAATGCAATATGTTTTAACTATTTGGATTATTATGATTGTCTCAATATACAGCCCAAATGAATGGAATGTGGGTGGAACAAGTGTGATGAGAACAAAGAATTGTTATGGTGAAACTGCCCCAATTAGTGGCACAACATACCCTGGAGCATACCCTGAGCAGATGAAGGTTGTGGATATGGTTGTAGGAGAAATGAGAAACCCTGCATATCTTTTGGACATCACAATGTTATCAGCATTAAGGAAGGATGGTCACCCTTCAGTCTACAGTGGTGAATTAAGTCCTCAGAAGAGAGCTAATCCTACTAGAGCTGATTGCAGCCATTGGTGTCTTCCTGGACTTCCTGATACTTGGAATGAACTATTCTCTACTGCTTTATTCCACTAAATTTTATTTTTATGGTTACTTAACATGTTCACTAATTGTGTTATCTTCAGTAGGAGATGCATTATTTGATGGTTGCATAATCGCAACTCGTTGCAACTGTGAAGTTATATGTTAAGGAAATGAACAAGTTTCTTTGTTGTTCTATAAATGTAAAGTGTGAATTATCTTATCATTGTATAAATTCTACCAAAGGTGTTAATTAATGAGTTTCATCTTTTTAGTGTGCAACAAATGGAAGTTCTAGAGGATGAATATGTAAAAGGATTTGCTGCTTATGACATTTGTATAATTTTTATTCAATTTTAGTTGTTCGTAAGTTATTTATACATAAATGTTTATCCTATCTTAGATTCTTGAAAAAAAAATTGATAGTTTATGTTCAACATTTTTTAAATAGATATACCTTACCTAAAATAAAAATTTCCTATAGAAACTATTACAGCTAATTTATAACCCCTTTTAGATACTCAAATATATTCTTGTAATTAGTTATATCCTCTAAATTGATTATTATTTTAGGCTGAAATAAGTTTTATGTTCTTAATATATTAAACTCTTTTAATTTGAATACTTAATAAAAAAATTGAAAAACGTTGAGTGCTTATAAACCCTTAAACATAAAAAATGTCTTTTATATATGCACACACCAAAAACAGAAGGTTTGGGTTTTCTTGATACAAGAGAAAAGGGGAAACAAGGTGTGGAAACTATAGAATGGGATGGGTGAATTTGCATACTTGTCCCTTTTGCATACTAGAATAGAGAAGTTAAGATTAGGCATATTTATTGAAGACCGTTGTTGTTGTTAAAATGAACGTGTTTGGATTTACAAATGATGTGTTGTTGGGTGGTGGTGGTGATGGTGTGAAATCTAGTCCACATAAATCCTTGTAGCGTCGAGATCATGTTTTCCTAAGGTCTAGTCTAAAAATTTTTTGGTTGTGGTCCGTTTTTCTATTGGCCTTATTGCTTGTCGTGTCATGTTGGCATTACATTGAGAATAAAGTATGCTAATTTTATGACTTTGGCTGGTTCTTTCTAGGATTTCGAAGAGATGAGTTTGACATTCCAAGTTTACCATGGGGTAAATTGATGAGTGAGCTTCCGTGAAGTACATTGTAGGAGAAATATAACTTCTAGGAAAATCTATCAAATGAGGATTTGTGGGAGTTTTATTTGAAAACGGTGAGGAGGACAATGTGAGGGGTTTGTCGATGTCGAGGTTGATAGGAAAGGGGAGATGTTTTAATAGAAGCTGAAAACTCAAGTGATATTAGTGATGAGTGTGTTATTAAGAAATTGTTGAATGATGAATTAACATATAAAGGTGATGAGATCATTGACAACATATGTATGGTTTGAAAAAGGAATAATTAAATAAAGAATTTGAATTCAAACTTAGGATAAATTTTGTATCTTTTGAAAAAATTCAAATAGAGTATAATACAACATACACTTTTAAATAGTAAAGATATAAGCTTAAGTCTCATAATAAAACACGAATTAAGGTCACGTGCAAATAAACATGTTATAACTTGTCAATGTATTGTAGTAGAGAAGATAGTAGTTTAACCTACAAGAACATGTAAGGCCAAACATTCATGTAAATAAATATTTCAAAACAAAAATACACGACTTTTTTAAACTCGCAACTAAAAATATGAAAACCAATATGAGGTTAAGGTGACCTAAATAATGGATAAGCCTAGGTCTAAAATATAGGTTAAAATTTGTATGAGTGTTTCATGGAGGAGGCCAGAGAAAATTTATATAATTGTTATAGATGATGATGCGACTAGACAATACTCATTGTTGATATCTTATGTTGGAGAATATAACTTGTACAATCATAACACATGCAAGCTTAAGTTGAAAAAGTTAGAAGGTTATTCTTACCCATTTTTTAAGATTTTACACTTGCTAAGTGTTGATCTCAAGTGACTATTTACCAAAGTTTCATATTGAGTAATATGAATCAGGAAAATGTAGGACGAGTTGATTTAGGTGTTTTCACCACAACTCAATAGTTTCTTAGGTATATTTAGTACTTAGGCAGATGTGTGTCTTAAAAGGGTTTTAAATTTTTTCTTGTAAAAATTGCATATTGAGTTATAAAATATTTTGTTGAATGTTCATGGATGTAACTCTTGAAGTGTCAAACCAAATTAAATTTAATTGTTTTTATTTTTCTTATATGAGTTTGCTTTCATTAGAAGAGACTAATAAGGCTACAAAATTGCATTTCAAATTTCATGCAAACCTATCATTGGTCCTTATCAATGTCACTTGATAAATACTTATGGTGGATAACTTTTGGTTGTTATTGTAAGAGACATTAATGAAAAATTATCATTTAATGACAACTTAGTTCTAATTCACCTATCATAATAAGTGAGACAATGACAAATTTGTAAATAAGAAAATAAATATGTCCATTAAATTGTACTTGCACTTCCTTTCCATTATATAAACAACTTCACCACAAAATCACCAAACTAGCAAATTAATGTCTACCTACACTCCATACAACAAAACCAAAAATTAGACATAACCATAGTCAACTATCTTTATATTTTAAATCCATAATTGATTACATACCGGCCATAACGATTAACCCAACATTTGAAACGCATAATGGATTACCTGAAGTGGATAATAGATTATCCATATATTTCCATCCCGTAATTGATTAAATATACGCAATAATTGATTACCCAAATGTTTTCAACCCATAATTGATTACAATACCTTGATAATATACTATACATACATTTCTCCAACATAATCAATTAGATCAACATTTAGAATTGATTACCAGTTCATTTCTTCACACAAAATCGATTCCTGAAACTAAACAAGCAATTATGTTCATACCTGGCCAGCAGTCGCCACCACTTCCTTCAACCACCACAGATGTCTGCATACTACCTACTTCACCAATGGAGTTTAAAAGACCAGTTAACGAACAAGAACAAAACACAAGCACTTGATGAAGAACAACAACTACAACGATTTCACTAAGAAGAAGACAAAGACGAAGTTTACCAAGCAACACAAGGGCACAACTTGAGCTCCAGTAGCACACGAATTCAAATTCAAGTTATGTAAGTGTAGGTGAGACTGTTGTGTTGTGCATTCACTACTTTTTAATGAAGAATTCAAAGACACCCACGGTTAAACAATTGTTGACTGCAAGTCTGGAATCTTGCATGCATGCAGGCACGCTAGGATTATCTACAAAGTTAATGACATAGTGAAAAAAAAAAGTGAGGATAGTTGTATATTTTCTCACAGTGCTAGTTGGCTTTCTCACCATTTCTTCACTCTCTCGCGAGGATGACCCAACACCTCTTCCATTTTTTCACATCAGTAAATTTACTCAAATTGTTGAAAACAACAAGGTTAACTCTCACTTTTCTTTCCTCATGAATAGTCAAACCATAAAAGCAAACAGAGTGTTAGGGTTGATCATTAAGCATGTTTAAGCAGACTTAAGATTTATGATTCAAATATCTAAATCACATCAAGTGATCAATTCAATTTATAGAATGAATCCTTATTTATATAATTGCATTGATGGGGTTTGACTGAGCATACATAATTAAATTTTGAGAAAAAGTTAAAAATATAATTTTAAGAAAACAATTATGTCGTATGGACTTGTAACAAATTTGAAAATATTTGACTTGACCTGCATGACAACCCACACAAACTAATTCAATAATAATTATTCCCACATGACAACCCACGCAAACTAATCTAATAACAATTATTCTCACAGGTTTGTTAGGTTTAGGTTCACTAATAAATAATTTTCATACTAGTATGCATTTAACTCCTAATGTAGGTGCAATATATTTTTTGTGAGTGAATTTTTTATGCGATTTCTCTTTTAGTGCACCTACAACACAATAGGACTCAATCATCTTTTTGCCGGTTTGTTTGGATCTAAAGATATATTTGAAGAGTTAATTTAAGTGGATTTAAGATGAAAGTGTGTAGAAAGATAAATTGTTGGATTAAAGAAAAAATAATAAAAAATAAAGAAAAAGTTTATAAAAATTTGAGTATTATAATGATAAAAATATTTACTTGATAAATTTGTAAGATAATAGTATAAATTAATTTCAATTAAATAATAAATTATAATTTTATTATTATTATTTTCTAATTTTTTTATTTTAATTAATACTTTATTATTATTTTCTAATTGTATTATATATTATTTTATAATAATAGTTTGTATTTTATTATTTTTGTATATTACATTATATAATTAATCATATTTATTTTATGATAACAATATAAATATAAATATAAATAAACTAATAATAAATTTTAGGCATATAAAAATATAATATTATTTTAATGGATTTATTGAAAAATCTTCATAAACATATAATATTATTATAAAAATATAATCACTACAATTCCGCCTCGTCCCTTATTTTTATATATTATTTTATTTTTTATTTTTTTGAACTTTTTCAGCTTTTCTTTGTGGTGTAATCATTCTTGTAAATCTATCCTTTGAAATTAAAATACACTTTGTGCCTTCAAAAAAAAAAAAAAAATATATATATATTTATATTTATATATATATATATATATATATATATAAATATATATATTTTTTTTTTTTTTTTTTTTTTATTTTTTTTTTTATTTTATTTATTTA
>Ga0099825_1003234_pt1 | contig 21701 bp, 12 predicted proteins | sample SiratroredBW_FD_76838 | JGI IMG/M metagenome (GOLD analysis project Ga0099825, IMG submission 76838) | Root nodule microbial communities of legume samples collected from California, USA - Siratro red BW | ecosystem: Host-associated > Plants > Roots > Nodule | place: USA: California | collected... | reverse complement strand
GACTTCATGACTTGAGGTCACGCTTTGGTATCATACCTCAGGATCCTACTCTTTTCAATGGAACAGTCAGATACAATTTGGACCCCTTGTCTCACCACTCTGATCAAGAGATATGGGAGGTAATGACATACATGGTTTGTTGTTTTTTCAGTATGTTGCCAAGTCTTTTGTGTGTGTTTTCATTTCTACTTTGCATGGTACGTGTGGACTGATTTTAGCTTCAATGTGAAGGTTCTTCGGAAGTGTCAGTTACAAGAGGCTGTCCAAGAGAAAGAAGAGGGATTAGGATTAGACTCTTCAGGTACACTTCATGTTTTGTTGTTACAACTCTGCAGTGACAAATTACTACATAAGTATTCATGACTAGTGACAAATTGTTCTACAGTTGTTGAAGCTGGAGCAAACTGGAGCATGGGACAGCGACAACTATTTTGTTTAGGGCGTGCTCTTCTACGCAGAAGTCGCATATTGGTGCTTGATGAAGCAACCGCATCAATTGATAATGCAACTGATTTGATTTTGCAGAAAACCATTAGGACCGAGTTTGCAGATTGTACAGTTATCACAGTAGCTCACAGGATACCAACTGTGATGGATTGCACCAAGGTTCTTGCCATTAGTGATGGTATGTTGCACATCAACTACTCCTTTTCTTATCATTCTCACATGCTTTTCCAAAATAATCTATAATTTAATCATTTAGTCGTTAGTAGATACGTTAAGAGAACAAATAAGGTTGATCATGTGTTTCCCACGAGAATTCTAACATACCTCCTTGTTAGACCAAAGAAAAAAAATAGGATGGTTGTTGAGTAGGTCTTCTTTGGTGTAGCGACAGTTATTAGAGAGGTTAATAACTATTAAATGAGATGGTAGATTTGTTTTTTTAGCTTAGATCATACAAAATTGTGATGATGCAAGTTTAGAAATAATTGATCATGCGTTTGAACATTTAATGTTTAGTTATTGTCTTCTATGAAAATAACATGACTATGTAATTTCAGGAAAACTGGTGGAGTATGATGATCCAATGAACTTGATGAAGAGAGAAGGATCACTGTTTGGGAATCTTGTCAAAGAATATTGGTCTCATTCTCAGTCTGCAGAATCTCAATGAAAGTGAACAAGAGTTTTGGAATAGCTCTCATTTCTTTTTTTTGTGTAACATTCACAAGTCAAGAAGGTGTTTTTAGATTAGAAGTAGGATGGAAAATGTACTATTTTTGGACAAACAAAGAAAATAGTGCAAATCTATTCATCAATTGTTGTTTACAGTATCTGCCATATTTTCAGCGTGAAACAGTTTGAGTTTCAAATTTAGGCAACCAAAAGTTAGAAATATTTTCTTTCAGGCGATTTCTCCCTTGTGTCTGTTTGGAAAACTGCACGAGGCCTTTGCTACTTAGCATTTTCCATTTATAATTGGAAAAGCTATTGGATGTTATCAGAAAATATTTCTATCAATTTTAGCCATCTGTCTGCAAAGTTTTCTTCCAACGAATAAAATTTTGAAACTATATTTTGGTAAACACATTCTCAATTTAGTAATTTAACCTACTTTATCTCTACGCAAAAATGAATTTTCATTTTGATTAAAAAATTTGTTTTTCAATCTTTAAGAAACAATGTCAATAAAATCTTTATAAAAGCTTGTTTGGTTATTTTCTTACGGAAATCCGAGTGAGTATCTTTCTAAGATGAATTGGACTCAACTTCACTCGAGTTTGAGTAATCCACTTACAAAAGACAGTCTGACGCTTTTATATATATATATATATATATGAGTAGGTGGAGTATAGTAGAAGTGAATAAAAAGCTAAATGAGAAAGTGAGTACTTTTTGGTGAGCGGAGTGATATTTATAGGGTACGTTGTTCCTAATGTGGTCAATCAATAACACGACCCAAAACCAAAATAATTAACTCAACAGTTTATCGAGTTATGTGCAGGTAGAGGCCAAGATACGTAGGTCTGCTTTGAGTTGGTTACCCGCGTATTTCAAACATGGGTAAACTGCCCTGAATCTCTCGAGTATTGGTAGTATACAAGCTCCCCAAGTTCCGAGTTAGGTACTCACGAGTAAGTTTAAGCTGACTTTGAGGGTGTACATTCGTTGGATATATTCATAACTTAAAAAAGTTGTGGTTAGTAGTCTCATTGTCCGATCTCAGGACAGGGTGGAACTTCAATCTATAGTCACAAGTTCTCAGTTCATAGGTCCGAGCTGAAATAGCCTATGGATGAAGTCAAGGATTTAGCTCGTGGGACCAAGCTTTGGGAGACGGGTCGTGTGGCCGAGCTTCGAGAGCATGGCTCGTGGAACTGGGTTTTAAGGTTATAACTCATAGGACCGAGCTTTGAAGACATAACTTGTGTGGTCGAGCTTGATATTGAGTCCCCTTTCTAAGCATTAAAGAGAGGTTTTCATGTAATGATGAAGAGTTCATAACTTCTTTCCTTTTGAGGCATGGTGAAAAAGAGGTAACTTGTGTCAACCGCTGTCAGATTGTCATGTTAATATTACATATTAAGATAAAGGACACATACAACTTTGAGGATTTATGTTCTTCATGTCTTTCCAGTTCTTGTTTTGAGTCTCTACAGTTCTTAAATTTATTGGTAAGTTTTCTTGTTGCAATCATGTCCCCTTAGTTCCAAACGGAGGTTCTTCCCATCAGAGTAGATTATTCTTCTTTTTCTTTCAGTCGGATATAGTCTCTCTTTGTCGAGGGAGTATATTATTCTTCTCAAAATCCTTCTTAATAAAAGATGAAGTTGGGTTTGGCTCACTTTGTATAAAAAAATAAAAAAATTGAATAAATTTGTGTGTTGGGTTCTTGAGCCCTAATTATTAATTATTTGCATCATAATATTATTATTTGCATCTAATTTATTTTTTATTATTTTTTGTTTTTTTATTTTCTTAAGAAATCAATAAATGTTTTATTTCAAATAAATTTGAGAAAATATTAAAATAATATATATATATATATATATATATATATAACATTTCTAAATTTTAAGAAAAAATATAACTTTTTTTCCAAAAATTAATAAAATATCAAATTTTTGAAATAAAAAAATAAAAAAGTTTTCAAAATAAAAAATATATAAAACAGTTTTCAAAATAAAAAAAATACAAAACGGTTTTCAAAATAAAAAATATAAAACAATTCTCAAAAAAATAAAAATAAAATAGTTTTCAAAAATAAAAAAAAAATAAAAACTTCACAAATAAAAAATATCAAACACAACAAATTAGCAAATTAGAATTACCTGAACCTGATTTTTCTTTATCAAAATATGTAGGACCAAAATTAGTTTTTATCGGGCCCAAAAAATAAAAAAAATATATTTTTTTATCTTATTTTTACTTATTATTTTTATTTGCATCTTTTTTTATTTTAATTATTATTTATTTGTATTGTGTTTATTTTAATTTTGTTATTATTTTTTCCTTGTTTATTTATTTGCATTTTTTATTAATATTTGTTTGTTTTATTATTTTATTTATTTTTATTTATATTATTATGGTCATTATCTTTGAAAAAAATAATATTTATTAAATCACACACTCACTTTCTTATATTTGATTAAAGGTATGATCTCGATTGCGATAGAGTTTATAACTCGTGTGCTTCTCTTTATGTACTTTGTTACTATGGGTAACGTGACATAATGCACACTAGACTAGATGATAGCCTCCATGTGATTCTTGATGGTTTGTAGGGATGCTGATCCATCTCAGGCATGACATAAATAAAAGTAGAGTGGTTGATTTGTTATAGGGTGACATCATGTATCTCGGTCGAGTAGTTTTACTCAATCTCACATTGCACACCAAATATTTTTATCAAGATCCGAGTAATCTTTCTGAGATAAGTTGAAGCCCACTTGACCCAAATCGGAATACTAAGTGATGCAAATTTTATAAAAAACACTCAATGCTCAAATAAATAAATGGTTAAGGAACCAAACATTCACTCTGCCCAAAACTTTTAATCAAATATAAATAATATCTTATAATCAAACATGAATATATTTACGTTACTTATCGTAATATTATAATATAAAATCTTTGGTTTTGATTTTGATTATTTATAATGGGAATGGTCATGGAGAATGATATTATTTGGCCGTTTTGAAAAGTGTTAATCAATTCTGAATATTTTAATTAAATATGAATTTATCTAGAGTAACTTTTTTTTTTCGGTTTTAGTTATCAAAATTTTAATGTTTTGAAATTTTAACTTTTAGTATATCAACAACTAGTATTTTACTCTTACGGGACAGCAGATATTTAGTATATATAGCAAATAAATATTTTAAAATATATAATATATAATTAAAGCAGATGATAAATTAGTATTTCTAAACATATAATTATAGTTTAAATTCATGATAACTATTTTACATTATAATATATTGTTATTTTAATAAAAATATTAAAATTTAAATTTGAATTAAAATTAAAGATATTAAGAAAAATAAGTTAAAGGAGGTAAGAAATTATGATAAATCATCCCGTTGTTGATATTAAAAACATAATAAAATATACGATAACATTTTATAAATCTTAAAATTCAAAAAATTGTAGAAATTTTTAAACGCAAAAATTTTAAGTAAAAAAAATATAACACTTGAATACACAAAAATTGTAGAAATAAATCTAAAAATTCAAAAAGGCCAGCAGGTATACAGAACATTTTAGCCTTTTACTTTGGAGATTCCTCCTAGTCCAGTGACCAAATAGAAAGCATTTAATACAATATTAATTTAAAATAAATAAAAACAGTAATATTATGTGTTAATTGCATCCTTTAACAATTAAACTAATCATATTTCAAATTAAATTATAATGGATAAAACAAATACTTGAATAACCTTTTATCTCAATTAATTTTGTAATTTGATTTTAGTGTAAATATTTATACTGTTTTCTAATTATACATCTATTATTTTGTTTATGGCATCTATACAATGCTATCGAAATAAACTTAAATGTACAATTAATTCGTAGTTATAATCGTGATTTGATAAAAATAATCACATATTAGAGGTTTGATTTGAATCTAAGAGATAAATTATTTTTTATATTATGAGATCATTGGTTTAAAATTTAAGTAACATGTTAATATTATGAGGTAGTGTATTGAAATTGAATTGAAAAAAATAACCACGTAAATAAAAATAAAGTATATTCACTACCATAAAAAAAAAACATAAAAAGATAAAAAAAAAATTGTGCTTAACAAAATGTCATAAAAGTTCTAATCTAGAAGGGGGAAACTAAACTTTCAATGTAATCAAAAGGATAGATCCACCTTATGTTGTCACATATCATTGTGAACTTCACTGTCTTATCTCTTTGATTATAAACTACTGATTGTAAACCATCATTAAATGAACTGTGAATAATAATGATGTCACGATCATTCTCAACCATGCATAGAGGTAGTAAATCACTGTGCAAAGTGTCGTTGATTCCGAGATATTGAAGAGATGTGTTCAGCATGCGAGTCCAAGAATTTTGATTGCCAAACTCTTTCATCTGCCATATGCTTAGATGATTTGTGGTCCGGTTATGAAGAAAAAGACTTAAACAACCACCCAAAACCCCAATAAGTGGAGCTTTATTGCTATGGAGCTCTTGAGAAAAAGAGCAGAAATCATATATGATTACCCTACTAAGATCACGAGGAAGCAACAAATGTGTATATGTCTCAGTCTTAAAATCAAGTGAAACAATCACCACATCATTAAATGTAAGATCAATATCATCATCCTCAACATAGTCCCTGTCTAGTAACCCTACCCAGTTAAGAGTGTTGTTTAGGTATATTCCATCACCTTCCATTGTAGTAGAATCTGCAGGAAAATTTTCAATGTCTCTCCATCCACTTTTATCTTCCATGTTGCATATTAAAGATCTAAAATAATACTCTTCTGAATTCAAATGGTTAACTATTGCTACCAGTTTGTGAGTATCCCTTGAATTATCATAGCCAAACCCTAACATAGTAACTTCATGGGTCTCAGGAGGGTTTAATATACAATGCAGGTTTTCAAATAGTTTTTTTGTGGCGGGGTTCCATAAGTGAAACGTGTTTGATCCTTTATCGGTCCATTTACGCAAACAGACCAAGCCATTGCATGAACCAAGAAACCGATACTTGTGCCTTTGAGGCTTAGGCGTATCATCAACAGAAAATAAGGGTAATGGATCTTCAAAGAAGGAACTGATATGTGAGGAAAAGATAAAGGAGGAATTTTGTGCTTGGTTTGAGTATCTTAACAGAAAATGGGTGTTTTTGGGTGAATTTTGAAGGTGTAGTTTCACAAAACTTGGATCGCAAATAAGAGATTGAAAATACTTGCTCACACAAGAGAATCTCATAAGAGATTTCACTGTAAGCTTTGACAAAATTTCGATCCACATATCTTCACAAAACATGTTTCCCTTCACTCTTCTATAATCTGAGAGTCAAAAATAATATCATAACATTACACCTATAACTTACAAAATATAGACATCTAACAAAATTAGAATATTTTAATGAAAAATATAAAGATTTTTTTTTAATTTTACTTTTCAAAATATTATAAAATATACTGGAAATCTTTGTGTTTAATTACTCACAATATAGCGATGTTGGAGACTATTGTTTAGCATATTGCGAACACTTATAATTCTATCTGAATATTCTAATCAAATATTATTTTTTTATCAATAATGAAAAGTATAATTAATAAAAAAAACAAACAAACAAGAACTTATGAAACATGAATCAAGGGATTACCTTTAGCACTCTTTTCCACTGTGTGAGAGTTTTCTCTGATGGCGATTACTCTATACTTACGAGCACAGCGAAAAGGGTTTAGGTGTTAGGCAAATCGATTATAACTTGAAAAAAAAAAATATCTCAGAAACTATTTTTTCCAATTGTGTAGTATGTTAATATGTGAGTGTTCTTATATATAGAGAATCAAATTTGAAAGATATAACAGATATAAGTGTATCTTATCTAATAAAATCTGATTATAACCAATTTATATTATATCAAAATCTGATTATAACAAAATTATATTATATCACAATCTAATTTAATCATTTATATATATCTTTTTATCATGCAACTTTTTGTGACTACTTTGTTTTTATTTTTCAATAATTTTTTTATCTTTATTAAATTAAAATAGTTTTATTAAGTATACTTTTATATAATGAATAGAATATTTTTAAGCACTTATAATACCATTTTTCAATAAAACAATTTTATTTGCATTAAATAGAAATAGTTTTGTTATAGGATAAAATATATAATAGTACACTCTCAATTTAAAATTAGCTAAATAATTCTATAACTAAAAAATAATCATGAAATTATCGTTTTTTTCTTTGTAAAAATATTTATTTTTTTATAATTTTTCAAAAGCATGTTATGTTAATAAAAATGCCGAGACAGCTAAAAAGTATATTTTCTCTATGTCAATTATCTTATTAATTAAATTAAATTAAATTTAATCTATTTAATTATTTTCATAAATAATTTTAAACTTTAACATCTAATGCCGCACGCATAATATTTTAAAGTTATATCTGATAAGATTGAAAATAAAAATTGTATGACTAAAAATATTCCACTATTTGTCAGACAAGGATAGAGTCGATCAGGAAAAAAACTATCATTAAGAATTACAGAATATTTTTGTTGAGAAAAATAAAATTAAAGTTTAACTTATTACTTTAAACAGATAAATTAATAATTATATATTATGTTTTCTTATATTATTATGTAATATATATATTTTTTTTTGATTTCCTAATAACTTATTAAATACATATGATGACTTCTGCTTTTATGTATAAAATTAGTTGCAGTTAAAACAAATATTTTGGTTTTTAATCTTTTATGGTATGATTGTCTTGTGATTACCATATGATTTAACTTCTTAAATTTTTTATATATATAATCTAATCTAAATATATATTGGAAAGTATATATTTGTAAATTAAATTTTTTTTAAACATAGAAATCCAAGTATTCTACCAAGTAGATTATATGATGTCATTTTTTGAATCATACATAAAAAGGAAACCAGAATAAGATATATGAAGACATATCACAGATTCTTAAGATGATGGAATCATTACCTACTATATAAAGATGGAATGAAAATGTGGAGCTTTGTTCATTTTCAATTTTTTTTTTTTCCTATACCATCCAATGATAACACTATCGAGTTTTTTTAATTAAGTCTACAAAAATTCCTATAATTAAGATAAACTAAACTTTGATGCATTAAGTTGCATACATATGCTGCCTTATTATTATTATACATGTTGAAAAACTAAAATAATAAAAAAACAAAAAAATTAAAAACAATTATATATAAAAGTATGACTTCCATTAAATTAAAAAAGAAAACAAATTAAATCTTGTACTCAACGACAGATTTAATTATTCTTATTATTCATATACCATAATTTAAGAAATAAAATAAAATTTATGTTTGAAGTTGCTTTTATAAACATAACTTATTTATAATTATAATTTTTTTAAAATTTAACCATTTGAATAAATATTACAAAATTACACTATTTTAAAAAAAAAAATCTAATGTAATGAATTTGCTTCGAGAGAAGGAATTGCAAAGAATAAGTGAAAAAAAAGTACTTTTACAAGTTTTGCAAAACACAAAGGATACAAATTCCCACGAAAAAGGCAAATTTCCTTACAATTGTTCTAAGTTCTTAAAAAATCTAAAATAAAAAAAATTCAGAATTAAATTACAATATTATAAAATAAAGTTATTATTTATTAAATATATAATTTTAATTTCTAGTGATCATAGTTTTAATCAAATTCGTAACATGTATCATATAATTTATTCTCATAAATTCGTACTTTTAACGTGGGATTTATCCATATATGTAAATAAAAGAATATCAAAATTGATGAAGAAAATTACTCTAATATAAAAATCGCCAATTATTTTAGAATATTATATCAAACTTTTGATTTTAACATTTTAACATAGACGAATACTCGATTAATTATTAGATTTTTATTAATTCTACAACGTGATGTTCATAATGTCTCTTTTCTAAATTCCAGAACCTACATTTAAACTTTTCTCTAATATTAATTTTTTTTTACTTTAGATCAATTAATTTTACTAACTATTAAATTGTATTTCAAACACATTAGTTCTTTTTTATTTCCATCTTTAAAAATTATAAATAATTCAATACTACAAAATTTATGTTTTTCTAAAATAAGGATATTTTAAATGCTAAATGTTTATGATGACTGTCATAATATTAATGATAATAATAATGGTGAGGGTGATTATGATAATAAATAATTTATTATTATTTAAAATTGAAAATCATTTAAAATTACAAATACTTTTTATGTCTAAAAATTAGTTATAATTTTAAACTTTTAAAACTTAAAAATAACAACTGTCTAGAACGGATTTTAAATAAGTAACAAGTTGAAGGAAGAAAGAAGAGTAAGTTTCTAAATGTCAGATGGAAACCAAGATGGTCTTTTGCCGACTAAGTTGGGCTCCTCTTGGAGTCTTGAATATCATAAGGGGTGTTTTATTTATTTTTTATTTTTTTTTTATCTCTTCTAGCTTAGAAAAAATGACTTTCATAACATGTATTTTAGAATTTTTTTATTAAAAAAACTTTCAAATTACAGATTTACAAGTAAAAAATGATTTTTATATAATATAAATTTAAATTTTTTTATTTTATATTACGTAATATAAAAAATATATTTTTTAAATTATACAATCTAAAAATCATTTTTAATAAAAAAGTTTCTAAATTATAATATCTAAAAATTATTTTTTATTTTTAGGTTATATTTTGTGTTCCACGCCAAATGAGAACTGAGAAAGACAAATCCAGGCGTTGACCATTGATATTTATGTATTTCCCAAACTCATACTCAGAGCACTTGCAGACATTATGGACTGCATTTTATTATTAATTCACATTTCAGACACATTTCAGACCTATACCTTATTCCTCTACTCATTAATTAATCCACAAAATCCCACTCATATCGATTTCTTCTTTAATATAATACACCAATCACTATCTAATCCAAAAAATCCACTTCAGATTACAATAGCTCATCAACATTTATAACTTATCCATTAACTATATCTTTTAATATTCAATTACTTTTATAAAAAATAATAATCATTTCATATTAATTTAATTTAAATTCTTTTGATTTTCAACTTCATATAAGAATTAACCCACCCATTTTAATTAAATTTTGGTTAGTATTATACATTTCTCAGCAGATTTTGCTATACTAAAAAATATTCCTTGTTTCGAATGAATTAATACGAGGACTAATTGACTAATTGAATAATAACTCGTATGCATTAGAAAGATACTTTTCTAATAGTTTAATTTTATATACTGATATTTTAATAGTTTTAATTAATTAGAGAAATAAATGAAAGAGTTAACAGTTTTTAATTACATAACACTCCATAATTAGACAATTTTGTAAAATAACTTTTAACACTATAAGTATATTCCAATAATTTTTTAATCTTTAAAATATTTTACCTTATAAAATTAATTTAATTGAAATACATTAAGTAGGGTATAAATTTACATGTTATTAATTATTTATGGCTTTTCATATTAACTTTTTTACATCTAAAAATATATTTAAATTAAACAAGAATGTAAAACTCTAGAAAGTTTACCAATAAACACATGCTTATTTATTTATTTCATAGATAAACTTACATAAGTTTTCTAAGTATCTTAGAAACAGGAATTGGTCAGAATTACAACAGGAATGAAAAAGTGGCAAGCTTGCATTAATGCTTCTTCAGCTGACTTCTGCTGTGATAAACAGTTCCAAGGTTGGCTCGTCACTTAATGGAGTCTATTAATAGTTTCAGTTTAAAGCAGAACAATTTACAAATATAACTCAGTTTCAATACTTATGGCCTTGTCATAGTTTTGACTTTTGATTCATCTGGTTCATAAACATAAGCATAAACATAGTGATAATGATAGTGGATACTATACTACAAATTATTTGACAGATAATGCAGTTGTTGAAAATTAAAGCTCTTTGACCTTTTCCCGTCGGAAATGACATCTTCTTAGTCAACACCCTAATTCTAATATTCAAACTTTAAAGCTGTGAAAAGCCAGCTTTTGCCTCTATAAATATCAAAGCTGTAAGGAACCCTTTATAACACGCCAAAGGGTAGAAAACAGAAGCTAAACTCACCTTTACAAAAATGGGAAAGAGCAAAAACTCTCATGCTTTTTCTCTTCTTCTTCCCCTCCTCTTCTTCACTCTTGCTGGAACCTCTCATGCAGGTGGCATAGCCATCTACTGGGGCCAAAACGGCAACGAGGGTACCCTCTCCGAAGCATGTGCCACAGGGAGATACACTCACGTAAACATAGCTTTCCTCAACAAATTTGGCAATGGCCAAACCCCAGAAATGAACCTGGCTGGCCACTGCAACCCCGCCACCAATTCCTGCACAAAGTTCAGCGCCGAAATCAAGGACTGCCAAAGCAAAAACATCAAGGTGTTGCTTTCCATAGGTGGTGGCATTGGAAGCTACACTTTGGCTTCCGTTGAGGATGCAAGAAACGTTTCAACCTTCTTGTGGAACACTTTCTTGGGGGGCAACTCATCAACAAGACCACTAGGTGATGCCGTGTTAGATGGTATAGATTTCGACATAGAACTAGGCTCAACAGAAAACTATGAACACCTTGCACGTTTCCTCAAGGCATATAGTAGAAAAGGGAAGAGGGTATACCTAGGTGCTGCCCCTCAGTGTCCAATTCCTGATAGGTTTTTGGGCACTGCCCTTAACACAGGCCTATTTGACTTTGTTTGGGTTCAGTTCTACAACAACCCTCCATGTCAGTACGCTGATGGGAACATAACTAACCTTGTGAATTCTTGGAACCGTTGGACTAGTACAGTACCAGCAGGGAAGATATTCTTAGGGCTGCCGGCGGCTCCGGCGGCCGCTGGCAGCGGTTTCATCCCGGCCGATGTGTTGACGTCTGAAATCCTGCCGGTGATCAAGGAGTCACCAAAATACGGTGGCGTGATGCTATGGTCAAGATTCTTTGATGTTCAGAACGGGTATAGTAGTGCTATTATTGGAAGCGTGTGAAGTTGCAATTCACTAGTGATTTTTTTATCTCCTACTTGTGATTTGAAAAGTATTAACTATAAGAAAAAGAATAACGTTGTACTTTTGGAAGTAGTGTGTGGTTATCTGCAATTGTAGGCGCATGTTATTTTGACCTGAGCCTTCGCTTAAATGATGCTTCAATTCTCCAATTTGCATTTCTGTTGACGTGAAAGAGTTTTAATTTTGAGTTGAAAACAAGCATGGCAGTGATTAAGCTAATGAAATCCACATAAAACATATGTGTTGAAACGTGAAGAAATTCTTGCTCAAATGTTGGAGATCTATAATATGTAATGTGAGGAATAGGGTTTTCTAAAATTGAATATAGTATGTATGAGAAATTTTTGGCATCAGAAAAGTAATTAATTGATTAGGAGGCTTTTAATCACCTAGTTGACTTTTCTGTTTTAAGTGCAAGATGAAGCTTTTGATTTTGATTATATATGTAAGATAGAATCAATGGTTTTTCTATTTGAGGAAGATTTCTGTATTCAGAAGTTTGATGAGTCGTTCCCCAGTTGAAAGCACGAAAAGGTAATTTTTATTAGAATTAATCATTTTGGTAATAAAACATTAATTTTCACCTTTTACAATTACCAAAAGATCATTTTTCTATTTTATATTTTATAAACATAAATTCAAAACATCCAGTAAAATAATTATATTTTTCTTAATATTTTTTTATAAACGGTAGGTAAGATAAGATTGTTGCACCAATTAAAGGAAATGGTGATTTTAAGAAGGGGACCAATGTTATATTTGCTGGTCAACAGAAGAGACAAAAATATAAAGAGATGAGAAATGGATTGGAAAAAAAGTTATTTTTGTTAGAAAAAGTAGTAATTCTATTTGTTATTAATAATTTTATTTATTAATTTTATTATTGTTTTTTAATCATTTTATTATTTATAATAAAAAAATTACAAAAAAATATTTAAAAACACCTATCATACTTGTTCCGTAACGACAAGCCGTAGCAGTAAGCCCAACATTAGGTGAATTGTGTGGTTACAATATGTGTAATAACTCGTTAGTTAACATTGCTTATGACGGCCACACAAAAGTAAAAAGTTGATATAGGAACTAAAAAACTATATTTTTATGAATATTACTGATGCTGCAGGGGATGTATACCACTTGCACATGCAACAATGGCTTTTTGTTCATTCGCGTCCACCATGTTTAAAGGAAAGGGTGACCAATTGGCACACAAATTTTAATTAGAACTTGGTAAAGGGGGCATGTGAATTATTATTTATGTTGAAGTAGAGGCTACAAGATTAGAGAAAGTTAATATTTAAAAACAAATATAAACATTCACTTTACTTTCTTCATTTATCTTTTTGTCTCATCACTTTTTCTTTTTTTCTATTTTTCCTCTTTTTCTTAGTGGAAGTCTGTCATAACTCATTAATGATTCTAACCAATCGCTTGGGTTGGAACCCTACACTCTACATAAGTGGTGAATCTTTAAAAAATATCTTGTGGGTGTCAATTTTTTTTATAGATATACAAAAAAATTTAATATTTCAAATATATTAAAATTTAAAAAATAATAATTTTATTTATAGATTAATTTATATATATGTAAAAAAAATTAGGAGTCAAGACCTCTCAAACATCACTAAGCTATGATACATGATGTTATGATATGGGTCATTCATAAAGTATACTTTAGATTATTAAGCTATATTTTAAAATAGTAACACAAAAAAATAAATATCATAGATCCCAAAAATCTGTTAATTGGTTAAAAAAATCAGTGACAAACCAGGTCAATAAAATCAACACCATTTAAACCTTTTTCTTAAAAAACAATCTAAATATTTATTATTTTATATATAAATGTATTATTACTAATATTGATATATAATTTAAAACTTCTATTTATGTATTATAATAATATATTTTATTTGAATTATAAGAGCCTATAAAATTATGCTATATTTAAGTTTTTATTATTATAAATTTATGATAGTGTAATATTTTAATATTATTTGATATATTATTTAATTCTTCTTATAATTTTATTAATAATAAATATTTATGTTTAGTGACAAGATGACATGTCTGGCATCTGCAGCGAAGTATTAACCGGTAAGGAGGCAGTCTTTTAACGAACGGTATAATCTTTTACTCCTACAATATCAATATAACATATATGTTTTAAAAAAGGTACAGTAATATATAAAAAAAATTGCCACGTACAAAAGTACTTCCTATGAATTTCGTAATTTATTAACTTTCAAACAATTTTTGAGAAAGTGCATGTCAATGAACAGAAAGAAAAATAACTTAAAATTCACAAGATCTAATTTTAAAACCCTAAAAATCAAACTTCAACCGTAACTCAACAAGAGAATAATTACACCTACTTATATATAATAATTTATCTTATTTTAAAATCAAAATTAAAACCAAAGTCCTTGCCTCTTTTGAAAGCAATAGACACAACATGAAAAAAAATAACATTATATTAATGGTGGTCAAATATCTGGCTTACTAATTTGTATATTAAATATAACAAATACAATAAACAATTAAGGCAGAGAGACTCGGTCCAGGATGTGGCTGAAAGCATTTATCACTCCAATTTCTTATCAAAATTCCAATGATCACTACTAAAATACGTCTAGTGTCAGCAACAAATAATATGGAACAATCACAAAAAAGAAGGATGAAAAATAAATGATACAAGCCTAGGTAACAAGCAACCAAAATATGTGATTCTGTGTTACACTGTTCGGACCTGGATATTGTGAGTGGATTGGGACCTCCATATGGGTTGCTTCCCACTTTGTACTAGTGCCACTTCTTCTCCTGCTTTCACCATTCCTAGCTTCTGCATATGGAAACAACAACAATCATCCTAAGTACTCTAAGCCTCTTTACATGCTTCTTATATACTTTTTCAATATCCTCCAAAATATTACCTGCAGCAGATCCAATGCTCTTGTGAAAGTCTCTTCGGCATCTTTAGAGAATTCCATGTAAATAGGACACACTCCTTGGTACAAAGCCAACCTCTGTTGTGTCCTCTTTCTGCATGCCCACCAAAATTACATCATGGCTTTCAATTCAATCATATATAGAGAAATATAATTTATATATATATATATATATATATATATATATATATATATTATAAAAAGATTTGTTTCTGAATAATTGTAATGGAAAGATACATAAAGATATATACAGATGACAAATAATTAAGGGATAACATATGCTATAGATTAAAGTATAATTAAGAGTGTATTAGTCTGATATAATACATGTACATGATCTCTTGCTGATTGTTTATGATGAATGGAGTATATTTCAATATAAGAAAAAACACCCGATACAACTTGGACACATGCAATTGGCTACTTTTGTTAGAAGAAACAACTTCTTAGTAACTTTTGAAACAAAAGTTCTTTTAGAGGCAGACAAAACTGTTTCCAAACAGGCTATATATTAGTTTACTAACTACCTAGTACATTCTGTAACTCAAAGAAAAGTAAACTGTTTTGGTCTGGTCTCAAGAGAGAAAGCGAAAAAGGAACTTACTGATCTGTAAAGGCAAATATGGTGCCTGAAGGTCGATAGTGGCTCAAAAGGATGGCCATGAAGCCTGATCTAGTGAAGACAACAGTTGAGGTTCCAAGGGTATTAGACATCATGGTTGCATGGTAAGCAAACATCTCACTCATGTGGTTCTACTCAGCACAAAAAAGATCACATTTCAGTACCAACAGGAAAATTAGAACACACTGATTAAAAATAAGTGGAGTCATTGAGTTTAAAATTCAAACCTTGAATACGTTACCAATATTAGGTGGCAACCGACCATCAGTTATAGTGGCTTCTGTCCGTAAAGCCACAGTGTGCATTACTTTCACAGCTTTTAGTGGGAACCTGCATTGCAATGAATGTCATTATTATAGTCACATTCCATGAATGCCTTCCCTTTAGATCACTCTTCCAAGTCACTAAGTAGACTGCTACAAATGAAACCAGACATTGATACTCTAGCATGTAAAATCACAATATCTACTTTCAACTATACACATTAAAACCTAATTTTTCAAGGTAACACCAATTTGATTGTGATATTTTCCTTTCCTTAGTAAGAACTCCAACAGGAGAATATTAGGTGACAGAATTATTACTTACTTTCCATGAGCAGTTTCCCCAGAAAGCATTATTGCATCAGAACCTTCTCGGACAGCAATTGCAATATCAGATACCTCAGCTCTGGTTGGTGTTGGGTGAACAATCATGCTTTCCAGCATATTTGTGGCCACAATAACGGCCTTTCCCATGCTACGGCACATGTTGATTATCTCTTCCTGCATTACCAGGCATTATTGATGAAGAACTCAAATTGATGTCCAGTTATGGAAGCAATATGCTATAATTTTCTTTGCCATTAACTCATTTCTGTTTAAAAGGACTTTACCTGCAAAAGTGGAACCTCTTCAATAGGGAGCTCTGCACCAAGATCTCCTCTTGCAACCATGGCCTAAACAGGAAGCCAAAAGCAGACAGTTCAATATCAACAAACACTAAAGAAATGCTCCAAAAACTTAATCCACAACCTCTAAGCAAAACACTCAGTGATGAAGATTTCTGTTTTTACAATATGGGCCAAATCATCCCTGTTTCCCAAAATCAAGAAGTAAACATAGTGAAAAAAAAATTAAGGATTAGATTAGCACCCCATCAGATGCTGTAATAATCGAATGCAAGTTTGGTATAGAGTCTGCACTCTCAATTTTTACGATGACGTGTATATCAGCATCACAGCCTGCAGTGTTGAGTGGACAATTTATCATATTTCAAAATAATTAGAGAAATTAGAAGCATGGACTAACTAAAAGATTTAAAATTATCTTGAATATTTACTTTTCAAATAATTCTTCAGTTCATGAACTACTTGTGCATCCTTCACAAAAGAAACAGCATAGAAATCAACTTTGTTATCCACTCCAAATTTGATGTCATCCCAATCCTTGTCTGTATCAAATCAACACAAATATTATGTCTTAGGGAAATCAACATAACCTTAATCCTCGTCCAGTGGCCAGAACCCATCCACATAGAGGCATGTAGAAAGAGATGGACAAATATTTAAAAAATATATATGACAAGAATGGGAATAAAAAACTGAAACCTAACCAGTGATGGAAGGCAGTGTTGCACTTTTTCCTCTAACATTCAAATGTCTCCTTGACTTGAGCTCTCCACCATCAACAACTTCACATTTCACAGAATCCTCTGTCTTAGACTTCACCACCAAAGACATCATACCACCTACATCACACACAATAGGAGACACCACTGACTCAGTATTAACTCTTCCTGAGATAAATAGGAAAATACAGATATTGTCCGACAACAATTAAACGTATCATAAGTGTATTTGGTTAGTCACGTGAGTAGTTTATAACCTACTTTAATTAGCTTATAAGCTTGTTTTACTTTAATTAGTTTATAATCCTATGTTGTGGTGGTGTGCTATAGCGCACAAAAAGCCACTATTTTGGCCACTGATGAAAACCACTCCACTATTTGAATCACACAGTGGCCCAATGGAAGATCATCCCTCATATGATCATATCACAAAAGGTTAAAGAAAACCACATAAAAGAATAAATTAGTCTCATGATAGGTGATTATCATTCCTCGATCATAACACAATTTTTTATAATTCAAACATTTTTACCAAATAGTTGGTTGACATACCATCAACAAGGAGCATGTCCCCCACTTCCACATCATTGACAAAATCATCATAGTTCACGCTAACACAATCTGCAGTTCCAACACCTCTCCGGATGGTAAAAGTGAATTCCTGCCCAGGTGTTAACACAATTGGTTGAGGCAAATCCCCACTCCTAACTTCGGGACCCTGAAAACAGAGAAAATGAATTACCAGCTGACACAAAATCTAAACTGTAATCATAGAAATATGGTATGAACAAAGTATCCTTAAAAACAGTAGTAGATTGAAGGAAGAACTTAAGCATTACCTTGGTATCAAGCATAATTGCAATGGCATTGTCCTTGGATTGAGCATTATACTCTTTAACCAAGTCAATAACTTTCTGATGAGAAGCATGGTCTCCATGAGACATATTCATACGGGCAACATTCATCCCAGCCTCAGCCAGCTTCCAGATCATTTCCCTGGTGTTGGTAGAAGGACCAATGGTACAAACAATCTTTGTCTTCCTCCTAAACGTGGGTTTTGACCACATTCCAACTGCAGTGTCACCAAATTGCTGCATCCCCCGCAAGTGCTGCAACTCCTCCTCAATCTGTTCACCGCAACACTAAATGGTTTACAACTCAACAATTTTCGCAACCACCGCCCCTTACTATATGAAAAATACTCACCATACACTCACGTTCTCTTCTATCTGATTTCCACGCAATTTTATTCATATTTTCCTTTTCTATCCATCACTTACCATATTTATCACTTTTCTTACTTGTAAAAAAATAAATACTCACCATGAACTCACTTTCTCCGCCATCTCATTTCCACCCAATTTTCCTTTTGTGCCTCTCTTCATTTTCTATGGCATCACTTATCCAAGTCTATCACTTTTTCATAGAATTTAGGTTTGAAACTAAATCAATTGCAAAATCTTGCTCTAAGTGAGTGTTCTCCCATTTCTATATACTATTTTGGCCATATACCTACTCAGTAAATGGGATCTCCAACCCTTTATCTCTCTACATTCTCTTCTTTCTTCCTATCTCTCTTCTTTCCACCCCCATCCACCATGCTTCCAGGTGGAAGTTTCTCATCACTCTACTTCCATTTCGGGTCTTTCCATCCAAAATAACAAATCTTCTCACTCCCCCGTCATACCTTTCCAAGAAACAGAGGGAAAATTACAGTGAGAGAGAAAAGGCACGAACCTTTGAATCATCCTCGGGTGACATGGGGACAACTTCAGCGGGTGCAGATTTCCTAGCATTGACGCGGCAACTGGGGTAGCGAATTTTGGAGGGGGTGTTCCTTTGTTGTGGGAACACTTTGGAAGCAAAAGTTGGAGGCTTTAATGAAGTTAGCGGCCTCTGGTGTGCAGATCCTGTGGTGGGGCGCGTGAGGGAGGAGTGAATGGATCGAGTGGCAACAATATGAGACATCTTTGCAGAGATAGAGTAATGGAGTATGCAGAAGGTATGAAGGATAAAGGAGTTGAAAAAGAAGAAGAAGAAGGTGGAATTGTGTTGGGCAGAGTCAGGTCATGAGACATGTATCAAGTGGGGGGCAAGGACACGCGACACGAGACATATAACACATCTTTGTTTCTATCGAAATAACCACCATCTTGCTATGTTTGCTCCCACAAACTAAACACATATTTTGAAGCGAGTAATTTAAGTGTCTGTTCTTATTATTTTAACATCTTTTTTAAAGATGCTCACTTTTGAATGATTCATTGCTACTGATACGGGATCTATCACAGAAGATATACATGAAAGGAGAATATTTTTTGTATAATGGCATCACCTCCAGAGTGATGTGAAATTTAAGCTTAATTAACGATGGCTTAAGATCTTTAATCAACTGTTAGTGTGTATTTAAACTGTTGGTTTATCAAGAATTAGAAAAATCACAATTCTTCTTTCAGAGTACTTTGACTATGAGATATTTTAAATTCAAAAAATATAATCTTAAATCACACGTCAAAAATAAATAAATTTGAATCAACTCAAACTTTGTTAAAGGTTACAATTTACATTTTTTTTACTCTTCACATCCTAATTTTTTTTTCTAATCAACTCTCTCATCTAAGTGCAGAAAGTCAAAAGCAAAAAAATTGTGAGTAAAGTTTGAAAAATAAATAAATAAAACATTTAAAAATACATAAAACTAAAATTTTGTATACATTAGATATATGTGAAGAAGGTTGATACATTATAGGACAATATTGTATATATAATCAACTACATTTTAGTAGCACACAAATACATTCAACTAATTATATAACGAAGGTCTATCACATCAACACTTGTTAAATGAACGTAATTTTTTTTTGGCAGGTTTCAAATAATTTTTTTCCTTGTAAGATCAAACTACTTCACACTTTTAAAATAAATTGTCCTAGTTTTAACAATAACTACTTTTATATAAAGTCTCCATTATCAGGTGTCAATTAATGTTTTCCAACCTTTATACATACTTAATAGTTTTGGAACAAAATGAATCACATTACCAGTGTAAAATCTCCCACTGAACAAGAAACCCAATTACTAGTGATTATTAGAGATGTCAGTATAAGTAGACTATTTCTTTAAATAAATCTTAATAATACCTGAACACCCAGTAGAATATGATCCATCACCCTAAACAATCTTACTTTCATGGAAGGTGGAACAATGACTATCAGTTTGGATTTTGAGCAACACCATGTTTCCACAAACCTCTTTTACAACAAAAGTCACTGTATCCATTACTTTATTATTTTTTACCAATATCATTCTACATGTTACAATAATAATAATGATATAATATTTTATTTTATTCTCATTTATATTTTGTTTTATATTTTGATTATTTTTTCTGTCATGCATAATAACAATTTGAGACACGTAGATATGTGTTTTTTTTTCAGCATATGATATATAAAAAGTTAATCAATCTTTATTATAGAAACATTCATTTTTGGAAACAAAAATTCAAAACAAGTTTTAAATTATTTGATAAACTCATTCTATAATAACAAATCTTATTATAAAGTGATTGAGAATGAAAATTAAGACAAGTGAAAATATAATTCTATATTATATTTTTACATTAATCTCTCATGGAATCTCATTTTGGAATATAATTTTTCATATGGAGCATGTAATTCTGAAACTTTTGTAAGCATTATGAATATCATTTTCTTGAAAGCCTAAGAATTTAAAAAGTCATTTTCATCATTTTATTGAAATGGAAAGGTGCAGAAATCAATTACGGAGGTTCCAATAGCAAAAGCCGGTTGGGAAACCACCGTAATAGCCCGTTTTTAAAGCCCACCACCCAAGTACGTACAAACGACATCGTTTCTTCTGTTAGCTAACCACAGAGAGCCCACAGTACCGAGAAAAATTAAACGACATCGTTTTCTTCTAAAAAGCGCGGGAAGTTTTTGCGCCATTCTTCACTTAACACTACTCAACTCAACTCACACCTTCGTTTAGATCCCAAAACCGCACAATCTCTCCAATTCCGCCGTCACCATGGACACCGAAGGTTTATCAGTAATCTGCGCCGGCCTTGGAACCGTCGAAGAGGACAATGAAGGCAACCGAATTGGCTTTACCAAAGGCGAATACTGTCTCGGTACGATTCTCTTGCTTTTCCGATACCCCTTTTGTTTTTTTTTTTTTTTTTTTTTTTTTTTTTTTTTTTTTTTTTTTTTTTTTTTTTTTTTTTTTTTTTTTTTTTTTTTTTTTTTTTTTTTTTTTTTTTTTTTTTTTTTTTTTTTTTTTTTT
>Ga0099825_1003232_pt1 | contig 21709 bp, 8 predicted proteins | sample SiratroredBW_FD_76838 | JGI IMG/M metagenome (GOLD analysis project Ga0099825, IMG submission 76838) | Root nodule microbial communities of legume samples collected from California, USA - Siratro red BW | ecosystem: Host-associated > Plants > Roots > Nodule | place: USA: California | collected... | reverse complement strand
TGAGAAGAACTCTCCCCTGCATTCTGCTTTCGTTGGTTGTGTGCCAACAACACTGCAGTAATCTCCTCAACCTTGATTGTTTCTTTCCCATACGTAAGGGTTGTCACAATATGTTCGTAGGAAAAAGGCAAAGAACACAACAGAATTATTGCTCTGTCTTCATCCTCGATCTTTACATCTAACTGCGCTAGATCTGTGATTATTTGATTAAAAATATTCACATGTTGTGTAAGATCGTTACCCTCCTGCATCTTCAGCCCATAGAGCTTCTGCTTAAGATACAATTTATTCATCAAGGTTTTTGACATAAATTGGGATTCCAGTTTCTTCCAGATTTCATCTAGAGACGACAAACTGATTACATGGTACATGATCTCGTCTGCCAAACACAATCGTATGGTTCCTGCTGCTCGTTCCTGCAGATCCACCCAATCCTCATCCTCCATCTTCGCTGGTTTCTACGACTTTAAAGTCTTCAACAGCCCTTGTTGCGCTAACAGATCCTTCACCCTCGTATGCCATAATCCGAAATTACCGTGACCATCAAATTTCACAACTTCGAATTTAGCACCTCCTAACATAGCCATCTCAACTCGCTCTGATACCAATTGTTGAGAAACTCACGCTATAAACATAGGAATGAACAAAAGTGAATGAAGATGAAGAAAATAGAGAATACAAGATTTAACGAGGTTTGACAATTTGTCTACGACCTCGGGAGCGTTTGAGCGGCTGTGTTTTGTTATTAGAGAGATCAATCACTGGGGTTACAATTACAGATGATTATATAAATAACCCTAAACAAAGTACAATAACCAAAATACCCCCGCACTCTTAGCCCAGCCCACAAAGCCTATAACTTCCCCTATTGGTATTATGAGTCATACCTAACACTATGTTTAATAGAGATCTTCTAGCTTCACTGATGATCTATGAGATATCAGGTGGAGAGAAGCTGGTGAGGGAGCTCATACATATGGGGACTGTTAGTGAGACTCAGTATTGGATGTTTGAGCTTATTCTGATCCTTTCTCTTAGATTCGAATGGTAGTCTAAGTCTTGGGTATTGGACTATACCTTTCTTTTAAATTCACAGTAATCTAAGTCTTGGGTATTGGATTGGTCATTTCTCTTATAATTGTTGAATCTAAGTCTTGGGTATTAGATTAGATGTTAGTCTCTGGTAAGGGCATACTTAATGGGTCTTTCGGAAGTCGATAGGTCTATGTGTGACCTATATCTATTGATGTGGTCCATGTGAGACATTTATGAATGATGTTTGACATGTGTACTTGAAATGAATGAGATACTCTGTTTTATTTGCATGTATTTAGTATGTTATAAACTTTCAAGTTTACTAGCTTACCCTTGCTTTTCATGTTGTTGTATGAACTGCGATGACTGTACTATATACACGAGCAGGTGCAGATGCAGGTCTTGGAGCATCTTAAAGATTATATGCCCTAATGTTCCTTTCGTCTTGTATATACTTGCATATATGTTTTGATGTAGTTAAAGACTTTATGACCTTGGAATGGTTACTCTTTTTGTCATGTAGATAGTCGTAGATAAGTTTGATGTACCACTTTATATAGTACTTTGAACCTTAAATGAATGGTAATACTTAACAGACAAAACTTAGTTTAATTGAGAGTATTTTTAGATAGTCTCGTTCAAGCAGAAGAATCTCGCTCAAGCGACTTTTGTAGAAAAATTCACTCTGCAAATCTCGTCCGAGCGAGATGAAGCTCGCGTGAGTGAGTCCTTCGTAAACAAAATAAGATGCTCTCTAGAGTGTTTTCGCCCAGACGAGAATAGTTTTGCTCAGACAAACATCAAGAGTGCTCTCTGGACGTTTTTGCTCAAGCAACAAATTTCTCGCGCGGACGAAGTAGATTTTCGTTTGGGGGAAATTATTTTCGCCCAAGCTAAATTTTTTGTTTTTTCATTCTTCTTTACTTTTTTTCTTATTTTCTTCTTTTATTTATCTTTCATGTATTAAATATTTTATGATTTAAAATTTATATTTTGTTTATTCATAAAAATTTGATTGCAAATGCTATAAAATTTTTGGATTATTACATTACATCTATTTAAAACCGAATCTAAATAAATATTAATTCTATATTAATAAAAAAATAATACCAACTTCAAAATAAAAAAAACTTTATCTTTTAACATTAAAAAAAACTGACAAAATTACATAATTCACGTCAATTTGTAATTAGGATTACATGCATCACCAATCAAATCACAAACACAGTTCACATCTTTTGCTACAAGTGAACCCTGATTGGGGTTCAGTATTTCAAAATTGTGATCGGGGTTCTTTAATGTCTAACAAACTTAAAGAAAACACAACTTATGCTTCAACTTCTTGCATGAAGTTCTACAAATACTGATATCGATTTTGAAAGTGTCAGTAGTATGTTAATATGTAAATTATTTTTAAAATAAATGAATAAGGAACTATTAAACTTTTTCCTTTTGAAAATATACAAAAACTACAACAGTTATATTTTTTTATATTCCATAAAGTGGCATTGTATAATATTTTTTCATACTTGAAAAATTATGATTCTAAAGTTAATGAATATTGAAATCATAATTTATAGAAACTGAATAGATTTGGTTTGGTCTATAATAAATATTTTAAAAATAATCAAGTCTCATACAATACAATTAGAAGTTGAATTATACTTTTTCGATGAGATGAAAGGCGTTATTTATAGTTTATTATTAAATAAAAGAAAATAATTAAATATAATTTTTTTTTAAATATTAATAATGCTATTGACCATCCAAATTAAGTTTCAAAGTTACTCATTACTTACAACACAATATTATTTCATTAACTTTTTCAGACTAACTTTATGAATAGTCTTTTAAAAAGTTCTTCCTGTTTTGTCGGATGATGAATATTTTTGTTATAATAAATACAAAATAAATTTTGCTTACAGAATGTAATGCTCCAAATGAATAGAAAGTTATTTTAAAAAAAAAACAAAAGATTTTGCAAATATGTGGTTCTTGTTAATGTTTTCTAACACAATATTCTTGTTACACTTTTATTGTGAGACTCGAATTAGTTTGACAATTTTCTCTTGTATATGTGGTTATTACTTCAATGTTATGAAAATAGTGATTTGCTTAGAGTTGCAAGTAGTTGAAAGGCCCAATAATTATCATTTCCTTTAAAGAATGTGTCTTTTGATGCACTGTAACTTTTATAACAATTTTGAAGGTTGAACACAAAAATGTTGTGAATATGTTTTTTTTATTAGGGATGTTCTCTGAAAAAATAATTAAAATAAAAGTATACAAGAAGATGCACTTACTATAGTTAGACTGGATGATACAAAAATAATGACTGCTATAAAAACTCATCAGATACAAGATGTTGTTACTCAGATACATGCAAGTTTTAAACATATACATAAGAAAATCCAAACAAAGAGTATAATTGCTCACGATATATTTATACGTAGTCTAAAACTTTTTTAGCACACATGATATTCTCGAAACTTAGATAAAAATTAATATTTATTTGCATCAATCAAAACTTAAATTTAACCATAGATAATTGAACTTTTCTTTGCTTTCTATGATAACATAGTGTGACAAGAATTTGAAGGAAATGTTCTCTCTCTATATAAAGGAAGAAGAAGAACAAGATAATCACTTTTAATTTTGACTATTTTTCTAATATTGAAAACTCAAAATTAGAATAAGTGAAAACAAAAAAAATGTTGTTTACAGGATTTTTGTTCACAGATTCGTTTTTCTATTTTTTTATTATTTTCCCTTTCCAGTCCCGCCCATTGGCATCTTCAATCACATGACAAAAGCAGTATTAATTTTCTTTGAAAATTTAAAGAAACATATCACTGTCGCTGTCTTTATGTTTTTTTTTCCTTTGCTTTTCCTTTTTTGTTTTTTGCAGGATTTGTTTCATTTTCTTGTTCGAAGTTCCTTCCTTTTAGATCTAAAGACCTACACAGATTCCTGAATCTCCGTTAATTTGACTCACCCACGGCCATAGAACTAGTTGCGGCAGCAGGGAAACACTCTACAGTGCCAAAGTTCTTATCTTTTAGTGCCCCACTTGTTTGGAAAGTTGGAACAATCATGCCGCTCCATTTTGCCTCGCCGTCATTTGGGTAACTTGTTCAAACTTCCCGTGTTAATTGTTAAGTTGCTAAAAATGCTATCTTGAATAAGACATGTTTGGTATGTGCATTTTCGCAGATGCTAGAGTTTCCTCAGTATTGGTTAATGACTCATTTTGGTTGGTTTAATGTATATAGAGACTTGGGGTGTTTTTATATATGCTTTAGGAAACTTGTTTTGCAGATTTTGTGTGATTTGAGATGGCTTACTCTTGAAGTATTTTTGGAAGGATTGCTTGCAAATTATTTTAATTTTTAAGTACTTAACCTGATATATGCTTTGCTTACATTGTTTTATTATGCCAGCTTTATTTTGCTTCTCTGGCTCTGCAACATGGTCACTCGGAAGCTGTTGGTCAATGCCAATAGGTCATGACAAGTGTTGTTTTTGGATTTGAAAGACAAGAAATTTATTATTGTTTTGGAATTTGGATACTTTCCAGCCATTATTGTGCTCACGGGGACCATTTGGGGTTACTAAATGTTGGTTTGGATTTCTATTGATGGCATCTATTCGAAGAACTTTGTCTCCTGTTGCTAGAGCTGGAGCTGCAACAAATGTTGAAGTCTGTTCTGTATCTTCTTCATTGTCCAAGTCATCGTCAAGTCCTCATAATTGGTCACCTTCAGCTGGATTGGACTACCGTGCTTTTGTGTTTGGTGCTTTCTCCCCAAGGTCTTTCAGGGGCTTTGAGAGATCAAAGCCTAGGGGCCAGCTTTGGAGGAAGGTGCTTTTCCATTTCTTCATATGTTTCGTGGTTGGTGTTTCTATTGGACTCATCCCACTTGCATCAAAACAAATGTCAACGAATCTCATGCCAAAACATCGAGCCTTCTCATTTGAGGTGATATCTGCAATGGGAAATTTCCAGCAGCTTGAAAATGTAACGATAAATGTGACTCCATCAATCAAAGAGGCTGTGAATTTTAACGCTTCTTTGTATGTAAAAGAACCAGAACTACTAGATGAAGTGGCATATAATATATCGAACAGCCAAATCAGTGAACATTCACATGTGGTATCTCAGAAGCTTCTCATCATTGTGACTCCAACCTACAATCATCTATTTCAAGCATATTACTTGCGTCGGTTGTCACAAACATTGAAACTGGTCTCACCTCCCTTGTTGTGGATTGTTGTTGAGATGACGTCCCAATCTGAAGAAACTGCTGACATCTTAAGGAGTAGTGGGATTATGTACAGACATCTCGTTTGTATAACGAATATAACCAACCCAAGCCATAGGAGCATTCTTCAAAGAAATATTGCAATGGCTCACATCGAAACTCATCGTCTTGATGGAATTGTTTACTTTGCAGATGATGATAACATCTACTCAGCAGAGCTCTTTCAGCAAATGAGACAAATAAGGTCTTTATAGTTTCTGAGATATTGGTTTTGTTTGTCTTTCTTCTTCTCTTGCACAGCCTAGCTGCTCTGATGCAATTTATTGTTAAATGTTTCTGATAAGTAATGTATTGAGGCAATCTGCTGGTAATGTTTCTTTTATTAGCCTCTAAATCTTTAATCAAATTGGGTCATGCAGAATGTTCTAGCATATTCGTCTTTCCTACAATACCTTTTCTTTTTCAACGGTTTTTTCATTTATTAGTTGAGATATATTGTCATTTTGATTTGCAGGCGATTTGGAACATGGACTGTAGCAAGATTATCAGGGGATAAAAGTAGAATTGTCTTGCAAGGGCCCATTTGTAATGGAAGTCGAGTAATTGGATGGCATGCGTATGAATCAAATGGGAAATCCAAAAGATTTCATGCTGAAATGTCGGGGTTTGCCTTCAATAGTACAATACTATGGGATCCAAGGAAGTGGCATCGCCCTACTCGGGAACCTATCAGGCAACTTGACTCAGTCAAGGAAAGTTTGAGGGTTAGTACATTAATATATCTGTCAGAATCTTGTAGATATGTTAGAATCCTATAGATATAGTACCTGATGATATTAGGATCAATTAGATTGATTCTATATTTACTATTAGCCTAAAATAGGGTTATTAAATATTCTGTAATTATGTTCTTTCTGCTATAAATTGAATAGCTCCATTGTGGTCTAAGCACATGAAATTCATCGTATGTTTTTTCTCTCTTCTAAACAATATCTTTTGTTTGCTGATTTTATCTATTATTATGTAACATAACATTTTTTCTATCTAATCCAAGTTTTGAAAAACATAACCAATCATTAATAAAGTGTGGTTGGGCATTGTTCTATATGCCCTCATGGCTTTCTACAGTGAGGAGGGGAGAAAAATGCAGTGTTCAGAACCGTACAACCTTGAATTCTGCCTTAATCAATGGTGGGCTTGCTTTTCTATATGCAGGTCAGCACATTGATTGAGCAGATGATTGAAGATGAAAGTCAAATGGAGGGCTTGATGGACAACTGCTCGAGAGTTATGGTCTGGCATATTGATCTTGAATCTTCTTCGTCCTATCCTCAGAAATGGATTCTAAAGAACAACCTAGATGCCATTTTTAAGCTTCCACTTGTGTGAAATCCTGGTCAAGAAGTGGAGAGCAGTGAATTTTCACCCTTGCTGTAAGTGAAACCTTTAATCTCTAGACTTCTATAGCCCATTTTGGTTTGTTTTAAAGTCAATTACTGTCCTGTACTTTATATTTTAAGTTTAACTAGTAAATGTTTGGAACAAGGTTAAAATTTCAGTAACAGATTGTTTTTCAGATTTAAGTAAAACATCTTGCAGAAATTAAGTCTTCCTTATTGAAGTTGGATGAAACTGTCAACAATTATAGATTTGGGTTACAGTAGAGGGAAAAGAGATAAAGACGACTCATGTTAGTAAACTGAAAGTATTGTTGATAGAGAGACACAATGCTAGTAAAGTCAAAGCTCTAACCTCTTTATATTAATACAAGACTCTTTATCATAATTGAATAAGGAAAGCTCTCTCTTTTCTAATATATTCTAAGATGTAATAAATATCATGAGAATTTTTTAAAATATTTTAAGACCCCTCCAAAAGTTACACCTTAGCTTTAAGCTTGTTATAATAAACTCAATAAAAAATAGAAAAAAATGAAGCAGAATCCATAAAACATAGATGGAGGCTACTCTGGGATGGTGGAGAAGTTGAAGAGATAAGATTGTTGGAAGATAGATTTGCAAGATAACTGGAATTATTACGAGTTTGAAGAGTTTGTTGGTGATGAAACCCATAAAATGGGTTTGGATATTTCCAGCTATGACCAAGGATCAAAATAACCAAACAAATATAGATTTCTCTTCATAGTTGATTTTATCTTCATCATAGGAAAGGGATTCAAGTGATTGGATCATGGAAATCAAATTCTTATTACAATATACACAAATAGGAAATGAGTTATATACCCAGATTGAAACACAAGCAAGAGCACAAGAACACGATGAATAAAATGGATGAACCAGTTTAATGATGCTTATGGTTTTAGTTCAAGAACTAAAGGAAACTAAAACAAATTGAAAACATAAATGGAGATTAAGAGATGAAGCAGCACACCGCTTGAGACTCAAGATAAGTGCAAATGAAGAATCACCAATTGAATATAAAAACTCAAGATCAGATTCAAAGAAGAGAGAAATTCTCTAGCAACCTTTCATTTTCTTTCAAATGAATCCAATGTTGTGTTCCTACGAAGTGTGATAGTGCCACGAAATTAACTTAAAGAATAAGCTTTAGGAAAAAATTCTAGATCCTTCCTAGCTTACATAGATGCCTATTAGTTACCCTAATGAACAGAGCTTCCTATGTAAGCTACTTATTATGTAAAGCATGGCAAATTAATGGTCCCATTGTTCTAAGAGAGAGAAGAATGTATGATTAGTTTTTTGGAACTTTCCAAATGAACAACTTCAAAAATTGTGCCTCTGTTAGTTGATTCTGGGCAACGTTTGGCCTCTCTTTGTTGACGAGACCACGTTTTCTAATTGGTCATACATGTAACACCTGTAACATCTTATGTTAGGTTCCTACCAATGTCTCTTTTGTTGATAATTATGTATTCTTGCAATAAGGTCGTGGTGGTAAAGCTTGAGTGTTATTGCTTTGGTTGTTATTTCCAAAATATTAGGCCCTTCACCTTTTTATTGTTGTCACCATTGTTTTGCAATTTCGCTTAAAAAAACACTGCAAAGGTCCAAACTGTCTCATAAGCCTCCTTTGCTGTAGTACCTGTAATGTATTTAACATTTCTGTCAACGTATTTTGCATAGACCCTTTGTGTTCTCTATGGTGGGTGTAGAAGTTTCATACCTTACATGTATATTTGCAAGATCCTTTTTTATAGAGTTCTGGAATTAAGAAATTCATTGCCAATAATGTATCTTATTAGCAATGCCAAACAATTTATCTTTGATTGTCTTAGATTCTTTCATTCTTCTTAACTCAAGCTCTCTTACTAAAATCAATACCTGCATGCTTCACATCCTTTTAACCCTTGCATATTCTTCCTTCAATTAATCCCAAGTGATGGGAGTGGAGATGATGTTGCGAGGCAAATGCAAAGATCCAAGAAATGTGGGCAACACACCCAAAAGAAAGGCTGGCTAGACAAATAATATAATGAAAACTACTTCCAAGAGATCATCCAAGATGTTCTAAAGGAGACATAGATAATTCATCATTATATCCTTGGAATGGGCAAATAAAGCCATTCAATGTAAAACTTCTCTCCCCTTCAAATGTTCCAATTTGGAGGAGGTTAAAATTGTGTGAGAAATTTTGGTCACCTCCATTCCCCTCCCCTCCTTTTTGTGTTTGAACCAAAGAAAAAGTATAAAAAAAACCCCTTGGTCTTTCCTCTATTGATCTCCTATCAAATACTATATTATTATAGGATACAACAAAGATATTATGAGATTTTCTAGATATTTATGTTTTGCTTGAGTTTTCAATTGAAACGTGTATACCTTGAATACTGTTTATGTTTTGAATTTGTGTGGTCATATGTCAAACAAATCCAGAATTTGAGGATTGTATATTTCTTTGGTGATTTGGTTTTAAACTTGTTTCATCATTCTGCACTGCAGGGAAGATATTATAAAGAATTGGAAGTGGCCTGCTAATGCTTTTTTATTTATCTTCAACTGATCCGGTGGTTGGCTACTCAGATATTCCATATAACGTGGATGACGACTACTCTCTCACTTGTTGGCATGGTTGTTTCCTGTGAAAAACTCCATTAATTAATGGTGCATTTTCCCCTCTAACAATTTGTACATTATAAAAATAATTATATAGTTTCTATGAGTAGCTCACTCCCACATTGTGACACATTTTGGAATTTTGTAGAGGGCAGTAACTTGTTTCAATTGGCCACTTCCCTCTATCAGTTGTTACAGTTAAACACTCATGTAAAATTATGGGAGGAATTTTGAATGTGAAAATATGTAACAATTTTCACCGCATTTGAAACTTGTGGTTTGTGTGCTTGTCTATTTACTTAATGATTTGTTTTTGTTAAATCTTCTCCGGATATGGTAATCATTTGATGATTCAGTTAAGTATTGATCTATTAATTTTACAGTATGTAATTCAAAGTAATTTGGGTATAACTGTAGAATTGAAGGAAGTGACTTCTTCTAGAGATGTTTCCTCCTTTATTATTCAAGGTATGATAATTTACCTTCAGATAATTATATTATTCATCGTTCCAACGAGTCACACATGATGCATATAAAATATCAATGTTTGACTTTCTGACATTATGGATCTAAATACTCTTTGGAGATCATTTAGAGTATCTAAGAAATCTTTCTATTTGTCTCACTGTGTGTTCTAGCATCTTACACCCTTATCTCATTCAGTATTTTTATTCTTTAGACAAACTCAATATAATGTACAAAATTTTCATTAATCAAATTTTTACCACTTATGAGCCTTAATTTTATCATCAAGCACTTCATTATCCATAATAGAGAAATGTCATGACTCAAGAAATTAAGGCTTTGAAAGATAATGACATTTGGTTTTTTAGTCCCTTTATCGAAAGACAAACATTGCATAAGATATAAATGTGTTTTTAAATTGAAATATAATGTTGATAACTCAGTTGATAAATACAAAGCTCAGATGGTAGTCAAAGGTTACATATAAAAGAGTTTGATTGATTTTTCATATACTTTTTCACAAGTGGCTAAACTTACTTCTGTAAGGATATGTTAACCTACTACAAAAGATTGAAGTTTATAACAGTTAGATATCAACTATGCATTCTTAAATGATGAGTTATTTGAAGAAAAAGTATACATAGATATTTTCTAAGGTTACAAAAGAAGATCAAAATAATTGATTTGCAAGTTGAATAAATCTATGTATGGGCTAAGGCAACCATTTAAAGAATGGTTTTGCAAGTTCTCTCCAAGTGTATTATAACATGGTTTGACATAGTCCAAAAATGATTATTCTCTATTTATTCATGGTTTCAGTCTTTCATTGGTCATTTTGTTAGTTTACGTACAACATCATCTTTCCAGGTCATGATTCTTCTCGTGTTGATAAGGCACATTCAACATTGAGTTATTTGTTCAAACTAAAGATTTTTTGCTCTCTTCGGTACTTCTTAGACACAGAAATTGCAAAATCCAACATGAGTGTCTCTTTGAGTTAGAGAAAAATATTCTATCTTTGAGTTGGCAAACCAACTACATTATTTATAGATTCTAATTTAAAACTTGGCCTCAACGATGGTGACCCTATTAACGGATCACCATATGTATAAAAGATTAATTGAAAAGACTTATGTACTTTAACATATTTAGTTTTTGTTTATAGTCTGTTATACTATTTAAAACCCAATCCAATTCAAAGTCTTTTTTTCTGGTCAACAACAATTTTTATCTTTCACCATATGTTAATGTTAATTAGGACAGCAGTTTAAATATAAAAAAATTAGTCATTTTTTTTCTTAGTAATTCTTAATTTCTTCAAATTTTGTCAAATAAGATATTATGTGTAAATTTTAAACAGAATTAGAATATCATGTTTTCTCTTTAGTTACTAATAAATTAATTTGGTTAAAAGATTACTCAAACATTTTTAAGTTTTAAATGACATAATTACATTATTTTACTATAACAAATACACCTCGTTTTTGATCCCTTTTACCATGAGATGTCACGAGATATAAATATTGAATCTCACTTCATTATGTTGAAAAGCAATTCTTAATTCTTATTCATATCAAAATTTAACATCAAATTGGTGATTTATTTACAAATGTCCTTTTTATTATTGTTTTTAAGTCGTCCCATCGACAATTAGAAGTTATCAACATTTATTATAAAAATATAATTAAATATTACAGATCTTATATTTAACCATTTATTTAGTTTTTAGATACAGTAGATAATAGATATTATATATATGTTTCACTCTTCTGAAAACAATAGATTTTAATTTAATGAATTATTTTAATGTTTCTCCCTTAATATATCTGCATCACTTAATTTTAGCGTGATTGTGATCTTCTGGCAGGATTACACAGAAATTTCGTATCCATAATAATTCAGGCGCATATATATATATATATATATATATATATTTGACTCTTTTTTTTTCATTTTTGTTGATATAGGTATATAGAGAGTGAGAAGGGGGAGGAGGTTGTTGTGGAAATGGAGGAAGCAAAGGGAGTTGTGAAACACTTACTGCTCGCAAAGTTCAAGGACGACGTCACCGCAGAGAAGATTGAAGAGCTCATCAAGGGCTATGCCAACCTAGTCAATCTTGTCCCACCCATGAAATCATTCCACTGGTATGCTTTTTTTTTTTCTTTTTCGTTTTCTTCCTCACACTTCCAATTCAACAACCCACTTTGATCTCCACAAACAACATTATCTTGCTCACCCAATGCAAACTGGGGTTGCAAAATCTAAACTCGTTGAGACAAAAGATCGAATTTTTAACAACTTCTTAAAAAAAAAAACGTTTGCCCAGTATTGCTGATGAAAATTGGATCGGGTTGGGTTCCAATTTATTTATGCCTACATTTTGGTCCAGTGGAGATTGTAGTATTCAGAAATGTCACTGATAATTTTTTATAAGATTATTGAAAAAGTCCATCGGTGAAATTGCAGGGTTTCAGAACAGATCTCTACCTTTTCTGTAGAGTCTTCTGTTATTTTATTATTTTATTTTTACCAGCAATATGATATCTCAGGGAAATACATGTTTGGTTCAGCTTATTATGTTAAAATGACAATAACTTGTTTTTGTCTTCTTAAGAGACTTTGAAAAACTAGTGATTATGTTGTGAATTTGTGATCTGAGTGGTAGGGTTAGATCTGACAGGCCTCCTGCTTCTTAAAGATCCATTGTTTAAGCCTTAAGTTTGCACTGTGAATGTTTGGCAAATTTCCAATCTCAATGGCACAGTGAAGGCCTAAATGAATAGAATTTTGGATTGTGTTGAAAGAATTATATGTTGTTATAATAGATGGAACTTGCATAGATTGAGAAATGTCATTGAGCTTTTATTGTATATAACTTTCTAAACATTTGCATCTAAACTCAATGATGATAACTACTTATGTATTGTAGGGGCACAGATGTAAGTGCTGAAAACATGCATCAAGGCTTCACTCATGTGTTTGAATCAACCTTTGAGAGCACAGAAGGGGTTGCAGAGTATGTAGCTCATCCTGCCCATGTTGAATTTGCAAATTTGTTCCTTGCCTCTCTAGACAAAGTGGTTGTGATTGACTATAAGCCTACCAGTTTCGGAAACTAATGCCTCAGTTCACTGTTAGTGTTCTCATAAATATCAGTTGGCTTGTTTCCTCCCAATTATTCTGAATTTCATATTTCAATTTGGGTTACATTTATGTACTTTGTATGTAATATTTATGGAAATTTTATCTATGGTTGGCAATGAAATATCTAATGCATAGAATATGAAATACTGATACTTTTATCATGATAATGGTTTATAACTTTTGATTTTAAAATGCCTAAATAATTTCATTTTAATTTTAATTTTAATTTTGAAAAGTATATTGAAATAACCAAGTTGGAAGCTTATTTTAATGCACATTTGGAAGCTTATTCAGGCTTTGAAGTGGGACACTTGACCAAATCAATAAAAACATTGCTAATGTATAACGTCTGAATTAGCTTCTGAACCATGGATCTAAAATCTTTATCGTATTCATACCAGCTACGTATATGTATACAGTACTCATGAATAGAAGTTACGATATGGAATCTATCAAAGGAGTTGTAATCAATTACTTATGATTTTTTTTCTTTTGAAAAGTTTAGAAATTGCAATATAATGGATTGTTCCGACGTGTAATACTAAATAATTATTCTCTTCTCTAAAGGCAAAACTCTTATACTAGATAAATTTTTGGTTTTTTTGGTTTTGGTATGATTTGGTGTTTTATTCGTTTCGCCTTCTAATATTAGTTTTAACTTTTTTAGGAACCTGAACTCTACTTTTTGTACAACTCTCTGTGTAAGGTTGTCTAGTTACTGATTTGTGTTGTTTTTTTTACATGAATATTGTTTATGTTAGACGTGCATAAGTTTTTATTAGAAAAATAAAGATGAAAAAAGTAATTCATCATAATTTTTACCCTCTAAAACTTTATAATCACTTGCTTTTAAACTATTCTTACTTCTTCAAAATTGACATACTGAAAAAGTTAAAATTTATCTTCAAAATAGTGGTAAGTTTTTCTCTTATTTCAAACACTTCAGTTTCTTCTTTAAAATGCTTTAAAATGTTCTAAAAGATCTAAAATACTCTGACTTGTTTGAATCCTAAAAATTTACGAATTTATTACTGATAATGTAAAATATATTTTATATTGTTATATAAAAAGAAATGTACAAATAAATTTCATGAATTACCAAGGATAGTATATAATCCCAATAGTCGTAGTAATATTCATTATATTAAATTTTATTTTTTTTCATCAAATCATGAATATAGTGTCAGATTTTATTATTTTGATTAATATTTTCTGGCATCTCACAATAATCATAACCTGTAAATTATTAAAAAAAATCGCATTTAATGCACACATATTAATATTTTTTTTCCCTTTCGAGAAGTCATTATATTAATAATACTTTAGCCTATTTGTTTCGCAAATACAGAAAAGAAACACACAGACAAAAAAATATGAGGTGAAAATACATGTTATATATATATATATATATATATATATATGTATATATACGTGTATATATATATATATATATGTATATATATATTATATAATTAATTAATTTATCCTGACACCAATTCATTCCCATCAACACTGGTAAAAAAATAATGACCACATGTATATAGATATTGGTGGCAGAATAATGGCCACGGAATGAGATATTTTTGGGTGACACTGATTATGGCATGGTTAAATATATTTTTGCCTATGAAATATTAGAAATGAGGATTTATAGATGTAGTACTTCACGAAAAAATAACACCCACTTTTTTAAATTATATATAACTTTTAATTTGGAGAAATAAGTTTAATATATTTATAAATAAAAAAAAAAATGGCCTAGGCCTTGTATGATGGGACTTGGAGACAGTCCTGGGTCCCACCCTGTTTAGACGAAGCTGTATTGGATGATGGATCCTGCACCATACCAATATCACATGCACTATACCATTTATTGAAATTCCCGAAATGTCCTTCGATTTTTCATTTTACGACAGAGGTATTTTTACGGAAGAGGTGTATTTTGGTACGTGGGAAGGTGACAATGTACGAAGTTCGGACATTCCGTTTAAGTGACATATAAGTGAAATGTTTAATTAAAAGTATTTAAATTAATATATATATATATATATATTTTAATTTTAAATAAATAAATTAAATTTATTTTTCTTTCGTTAATCTTATTTATAAATGATTTTTATAGTGATATATTATATAAACTCATGGATGAAATTTCATCGAAATCTATATCAAATACCAAAAAAAGCAAAAATACCATCAATCAAATGCGAATTATCATTACAAGAAAAAAACTATTTAGAGATCAATATTTAACTAGCAAATAAAATGATTACTAATTTTAACTAAAATAGTTATCAAATTAAATTTTGGTCGCTAAATAACTACAAAATAGAAATAATAATTGTATTTAGTGATCAATTAAGTCAAATAATTTGTATCTAACATTATATACAGGTTTTAGTGACCTATGTCATTAGATTCAGATTGCTATCTAATTTAGAATCTAATGATATAAGTCACTAAAACCTTAATAGCTAATATTAGATACCAATTATTTGACTTAATTAGTCACTAAATTCAATTATTACTTTTATTTTATAGTTATTTAACAACAAAAATCTAATTTAGTAAATATTTTAGTCACAATTAATAACCATTTTATTTTATAACTAGAAATTTATCTCTAAACAACCTTTTTATTTAATGTATCAACCGCATACGTTGCTACAAAAATCTTTACTAAGTAACAAGTGTGCATGATGAAGATGAAAGTAAATGAAAAAGAAAATCTTATTTTTTAAATATAAAATATCAGGGAATTTTTAATATTTTCACGTTATTGACATGGTGCAGTTTATAAGCGTGATATGGTGCATGAATCAAAAGACAATAATTGGGCCCCTTTGCTTTTGTATGCAGTAATTATAATAACATCCACCCAAAGACAATAATTGAGCAAAGAAAGACTAAGAAGGTTTTATTTCTTACCTACATTTTTTAGACCACTACACCAAGTGGGTTTAAATAATATTTTTATAATATCTGATTCTTCTATAATTATAATATTTTATTTATGATTATTTTTCTAAACTAAGTATAATGGTAAGAATTTAATCACTTTAAAATTCTTTTGTAAAGATTCGTCGTGATAAATGATGTTTTTCTTGTCGTCCTGTATGTCAGTAAGCGGAAGAAGGTGGCTGCGGTATCCTCAAAAAAAGCATGTGGCAGTTGGTATGAGAACTTTTCCAACTAACAAATATTTAATAATAATTGTTTATATATAAGAAATTTAAATGTAAAGAGAATTGTTTGCAAATTCAAAAAAATCGTTTATATAAATAACTTTCTTTGACTTTAAATAATTTGTATAGAGATCTATGTTAAAATGATTTTATTATTTTCAAATAATTCTTAAATATGCTCTAATCCGTGTATTTAAAAACGAACCAGTTCTTGTTTTCAAATCCAAACAATTACCATTTATAAGATTTATCTTAATTTCAGAATAAGAGGAAAAGGTATAATTAACCTTAATATGATTTAGTCTCTAAAATGTTCTTCTTGAATATTTGTGTTATTCAAATGAATTCTTCAATATTCTTTTCGTTAGTAATTAAATATCACGGTGAGACATTTCTCATTGTTATGTAGTTTACATGTAATTTTTAGTATTGAATACAATAAAATAAATTTAAATGCCTATAAATGGATATTCGATTCTGTATGGGATTGGTCAACTTTAGAACATGAGGGGAACAAAAAATACATTTAACGAAAAAAGGGATTTTACTTTTGCATAATATGAAGAGAGAAAAATAAAAACTAGAAAAAATGTTTTGACCTTTCTTTTTCCTTTTTAAAAACAATTTATTTTGTGATTTTGGGTTTGAAGTTTTGAAATTATTGGTAAGTGATGTATTTTTGAGAAATAGGGTTGTGGTGGTGGGTGTGGTGAGATGAGTAGTAATGGTGGAGATTGAGAGGTAGAAAATGAGTTCACTTGAATTTATATTGATAGTGATGGTGGAAAAAGAACAAAGAAGATAAAATTTATAATTTAAAGATTAATTTAACTAATTCATCATTTTGGCTAACATGGATGATTTATATGAAACAAAATTATTATATGTGCATTTAATTTAGGATTTTTTTCTAGTTTTTACTTATTATATAAATTGCATCATTTTGGCTAACATGGATTATTTATATGAAATAAAATTATTATATGTGTATTTAATTTAGGATTTTTTTTCTAGTTTTTACTTATTATGTAAATTTTTACTCAACAAAAATTGCAGTAACTCATTTTTATGAAAGAATGTCCAAAGAACTGATCATTCAGTGTCTCAATCTATTAATAAAGAAATTTAAAAATTATTTATTTTATAATGTTGGAATATGAACCATGTGATGGGTATTTTGCACCCCAACTTCATTCCGTGGGATGAAGACTTATGTTTCACCAAAAGGTACATTGATCAGTTCAATCATTGAAGTTGATATTTTTATCTTATCATTAAATCTATAAATACAAAAAATGACAAGAATAGGACAATATGTACACCTATACAGCTGGCATCATTTAATATATGTATTTACACCAATATTTATGGTAAGTTTTTATCTTTAGGAATAAAAGAAGTGTGTTTTTAACTGTTTTGAGATGATATATAAATGGCAGAAGCAAAGAGAGAAGTGAGACCGTTTACATTAGTAGGGAAAGAATTGTTTGTGTTTAGCTCTCTGAAGGTCAACAAGAGCGGTTATTTGTGGGAGAGTAGATGATTCTCATTCTCATTCTGCTGTGAAGAAACCCAAACAAAGAAATTAAGTGCTTCGAATAATAATATTCAATCATTGAATATCTAATGCATGCAGAGAGGAGCTACGAATGCAGAGATAAGAATGGAACTGTAAAGAAACTGGTGAATGATTCTGAAGTCCATTAAGAAGACTTATATAATCATATATATAAATTTTGATACGTAATAGATTATACTTTAAACTTTAAGTTTAGTTAAATTTTACAAAAACAAAATCCACCTGTAAAATAAAATTTATATATATTTATAAATTATAAAAAAATCTCTAATATTAAAGACTCATTAATTCGATACTAAATGATTTAATGACTCAATATTTTTATTAAAATAAATTCTGATATCATATAATGTTAAGCAATAAATTTTAAATCAAACTTAACTTTACAAAATTGATTTTTAAAAAATTTATATCTATTTATAAAATTCTTATAAAATATTAAAAAATCTTATTTTTAATTAATACGGGATCTCCATTATATGTTTATGTTTTTTACTAGATACAAATAATTGATGGGCAAGTTTCTTAAAATATTTATAAATATTAATGTTTAAAGCTAAAATTTAATGATATATTAATATTTATAAGTATTGTAGGTTGTGTTTTCATATCATATCCTAGAAATCATACTGTTTATGTATCAGTTACCTTATATTCATATCAATATCCACGATACAATTTTTTTTTTAACAGCCAAATATGTGACGATATATATGGATTACTCGTTTCAGAATATAAATAAAACGTGAAAACGTTCACCGAAATCTATATCAAATACCACCAAAAATATAAATAAAAAGAAATGCCATCAACCAAATGCGAATTATCAACCATTGCTGCCAAATCTTCACCAACTAACAAATTCGCCGAAAAAAACAGGTAAAACGTGCGTGATGAAGATGAAAGTGAATGAAAAAGAAAATCTTATTTTTTAAATATAAAATATCAGGAACATTTTAATCTTTTCACGGATATGGTGCAGTTTATAAAGTGATATGGTGCAGGAATCAAAAGGCAACTGTGTTTGTTTGTACGTGAATGTAGTAGAATGGAGTCAACAAATCATAGGTTTTTCTAATCTGAAATCATATTGCACAATTGTTGATTGTACATTTAAATATAATTCTTCAGCCTAACAATTCCAAAATCTAATAATTAATTTTGTGCAACATTACCTCATCTTAAAATATTCAATTTCAATTCAAGATTCAACTTTATATAAAACAACTAATTAAATCCAAAGTAAGTTTACCAACTCTGTTTATTTTGATTAACATTTGTCTTCTAAGCTATAGACATCCCACTGTATAAACAAAGGTGAGAAACTACTCCTAAAAACTCTAATCACCTAGAACCAAAACCTCAAAATCAAAAGTTGATGTTGATAAATTTCATCATCTCAAAAAACTTATAACAATCCAAATATTCAATATAAACTAAAAAATAACTAGAAAGAGATTATATAGGAAATTTCAACTTACTCTATAAAAAATCTAGGTCAATAAATTTCTTTTTTTATTCTATCATGTTCTCACTGGTATTATCTGATTGAAAAAACTATATATAACCAACTCCAAAATTTTAGAAAAGAAGTTAAAAAAAATTTAAAGGAATAAAAACATTTAGAAATAAATAACTAAATACTTAAATTTGAATTTATATATTTAACATAAAAATAGAATTTCAACTTTTATTAATTGTTTTAAAAAGCATATTTCCTGTATTTAAACTAGGTCTCACGTATTACAGTAAAAGTAAAACAAATTTGATTCATTCTCCTTCGCAGTCAAGTTTCTATACAATTTAAAAGATGGTTGGTGGATAAAAGAATGTCTCTTCATTTTAGTAAACATGCGAAAATTGACTTAGCACCTTCCACTCTTTAGTAGTACTGGGGTCTATTTGCTTTTCAATAATTAGATATAATATCAAGAATAATGTTGAGCAAAGATAGACTCAGCATATTTTATCTTTTACTTAGACCCGTGCATCACATAACTTTATATTACATATTTATAATATTTTACTCATTATAAAGCATACTAAAATACTCCAAAAAATATATATTCTATCATATAGATTGTTATTCTAATGAATTATTTTACTTTACATTCTCGTGTGCTTAGCCACCAAAACTTTTATTGTATATCCGACCGAAATTCATCACACAAAAGGAAAAAAAATCACACAAAAAAGAAGTTAATTTTAATTTTATTGTTGTTTGAAAAAAAATAAAAGCAAAAAAAATTATGTAACAGCAAAAAAATCCAAAAATTACTCAAAATATATTTTATCACTTCAAACATCTTAATGAGTTTAAAACACCATTTAATATCACTATCAATTCAAAACTCATATATATCACTACTCTAATAAAAAAATCAAGCTGATTACCTCAAACTCTAGAGCAACATATCATCCTAATACAAAACAATTATATCATGTAAAAGTTTAACTCCATGATTAACAATACATTTTTTACAGAAGTATTAACAAATCATTAGTTTTCTTAATCTGAAATCATACCGCACAGCTACTAATTGTACATTTGGATATATCTAATTCTTCACAGATAGGTTATTCACTAAATTCAAAATCAAATAATCAATTTATAAAACCCTAACCAATCTTAAAAGATCAATTTCAACTTAAGATTCAACTTTATACCATCAAAATAAGTTTATCATCTCGGTTTACTTGATAGACGTTTGTCTTCTAAGCTATAGGTTCCTTAAAATAGACAAAAGTTAGAAACTACTTCTAAAATTTTAATAACCTCGAAATATCAAAAACCTCATAATCACCTAGAAAACATTCAAAATATCGAAAACCTCATAACCACTTAGAAAACAATCAAAATATCAAAACCCCAATATCAGAGGTTAATATTCATCTAAGAAAACTTATAACAATCCAAAACTTCAACATAAATTTAGACAAAACTAGAAAGAGTTATATAGCAAAATTCAACTAACTCTATCAAAAATCTAGGTCAATAAGAAATTATATTTCCTTTTCTATCATCTTCTCACTGATATTATTGATTGGAAAAAAATATAACCAACTCCAAAATTTTAGAAAAAATTTAAAGAAAATAGTTTAAAAATTAAAAAATAAATAATTAAAATTTGAATTTATTTATTTAATATAAAAATAGAATTTTAACTTTTATTAATTATAAAAAAAACATTTCCTAAATTATTTAAACTAGGTCTCACGTATTACAGTAAAATTAAAACAAATTTGATTTACTGTCCTTCTCAATCATGTTATATATATATATATATATAAAAGTGTATGTTTAAATATCCACACGAGTCTCACATGTTTTAGAAAAAAAAAAGTTAATGATTAAGTACACTAATCTTTAGTAAAAGTGAGATGATTAATTAAGAATAAAAAGTTCATGAATTTCTAGGTATTTTTTGAAGTTACGTTTGGGTCCTGGTTAATTATGCCTGTCCTTACTAGGTGCTGGTGGATATTTTATTGAGGAGGCCATGTTTATACTTTTCTTTGTTTGATAGTGATGATTGAGGCCTTTGTTTCTATAAAACGCTACACTGTCTTCTCTTACAATTCACATGTTCAGTAGTTCCTGCTCGGAATCAGAGATAAAGATGGCAGGTGCTAGTAGAGTTGTGTATGTGTTTCTGGGGGCATTTTTGTGCTTCAATATTGCTCAACATGCTTCTGTAAGTTGTGCTTTGACATCTGAGTTGCAAACAAAAATTGCAAAAGCTAACGAAGAGGGACCGTATCTAGGTTTAATCATACCAAATTCTTTTGAACTTGACCCTCTTCTTCAGAACCCTGGCTACACACCCAGTGACACCATAATAGACTTCGCGGGTATATGCATACATAATATTCCTACAAAATATTATCATAACTTTTTAGGGTCTCAGTCTCATCTATGAAACGTTTATTTTAAACATTTTATGGCTAATAATTAATGAAGGAAGGAGATTTCGGTTTGGAGCCATTGGTGACAAGCCTGTC
>Ga0099825_1003226_pt1 | contig 21753 bp, 9 predicted proteins | sample SiratroredBW_FD_76838 | JGI IMG/M metagenome (GOLD analysis project Ga0099825, IMG submission 76838) | Root nodule microbial communities of legume samples collected from California, USA - Siratro red BW | ecosystem: Host-associated > Plants > Roots > Nodule | place: USA: California | collected... | reverse complement strand
TTTTTCAAATCAACAAAAAATCAAATTTAAAATAATATATATATATATATATAAATATATAGATATATATATATATTTTTTTTTTTTAAAATAAGTTTAAACTTTTAACCATTGTTCCTTAGTTTGGCAGCAAGATGACACCAAATATACATATATCTAAAGATTGGACTTGGTAGAGAGAGATGATCACTTGATGAGTTTGAAGGGTCTCATCATAGCATTATCTTCATGATCCAATACCTGCATGAATGAGTATGCACCATTAGCATTAGCCAAATGGATTTTGCTTCAGAACTTAAAAAGGAAACGGTAACTAAGTGCTTACATGGCAATGGTAGACGTAGCCAGGTTCTGCGGTTGCATCAAAAGCATAGGATTCATTGGTGTGTATGTAAGAAAACCTCACCGCAAGCTTCGTTACGTGCCCAGGTATCATCTTGAACACATTCTTCCACCCTTTCTCGTGTTCCGGCACCGCCACTTTCTTCCCACGTGCGTGCTTCTCCAGGTGGCACTTCACCGCGTCGTTCTTTTTTGTCATGCATTCTTTAAACTCGTCAAGCTCCACCAGCGCCGTCTGATCCAACACCCTGAACAAACCCAGATGAAAGTGAAGCGGATGATTATCCTCCGTCAAGTTTATCACATACCACACCTCTGTGGACCCCACCCTCGGGGTTTCCGTAACCGGTGCATCGTACGGTTTTGCATTCAGATACAGGTGTGTTGGCTCATCGATGTCGCTCGCGTACTCGTACATAGCAACATACCGTGTGTGCGTCACACTGGATAAATCCGCGACGGGGTACTCCACCAACCGTCGAGGAAGCCGTGACGTGTCAACTTCTCGATCGGGTAGGATGATAAACTTCATGATCTTGCCGTTAGCGTCGTTAACGGGGTCCCCTGAAGGGTAAGGATAGTTTGCATCGTTAACTAGAATAGCGACGTTAGTCTTCGATTGAGAGAAGTCAACAACGATGTCTGTGATCTCAGATGGCCCCACCAGAGTCTCGTGGGTTGTTACGGGCTTTTCGATGTAAGCCGAATCGGATGCCACGTGTGTGAATTTCAAGCCGCTGGAGAAGAAGAATTTGAAGAACCTCGCGTTGCTGGCGTTAATTATGCGGAATCGGTACTTACGACGTCGTACCGTGAGGCGCGGCCACGCTTTGCCGTTGACGATGATGGCGTCACCGAAATACTCCGGCTGCCACTGAGGGTGGATATCGGGGTTGTTGCCGGTGGAATTCATGAAGAGGGAACCGTCGGTGCGGAAGCTACGATCGAAGATGATCAACGGTCGATCGAATTCGTCACCGGTGGGTAACCCTAACGGCTCCTCGATTGCCGGTTGGCGAATGATGTAACTGCCAATTAAGCCAGCGAGAAGGTTGACTCGGGTCAAACCCATGGCATGGTCGTGGTACCATAGATTCCCCGGGTGCTGATTATTTGGATAGTGATAAGTTTTCCGGCTCCATGTGGGGCCCCTTTCCCTGAACTTAGAAGTGAACCATGAGTTGGCGTTTCCGTCGCTATCTGCTGCGTGGATCCCACCGTGTAGGTGGACCACTGTGGGGATGCCACGTGTGCTGTTGGTCATCGCGGTGGGGATCGTTGGGTCCCACGGAAGTATGTGGTTTGGAGGGAGGTGATTTTGCCACCTCACGCGCGTGTCAACGCCGTGAAGGGCCTCGATGGTTGGACCAGGAACCGTTGCTCTGTGCTTGGTTGTTCCAAAAGCGTACACTGTCGTTGGAGGCAGGTCTCTGTGGAATTTCTGCAAAAGGAAAAAAAGCAAGTTATAATTGTGAAAGAAAAGTGTTACATTGGACAAAACAACAACGTAACTGCAACGTTAGTGTCACGAATGAGGATGCTGAACAGTCAATTGTGTGTGACCCATCTAATTGTCCATATTTGGCAAACTCTCAACAAGTTTTAAATGAATTAGTATTGTAACGGTAAAGTAATTAAGAGTGAGAGAATGGTATGAACGAGAAGACATTATTAGTGGATACGAGTTTTCAAAGTGAGGGCCAGAGTGGATGGCACTTTCATAGTTTTGGGAACCAATTCTTTCGGAAATTATACAGCGACGCCCATTGATATGAATTAATTAGTGGCCATTAATGGCACTCACAGAATGATATTTTACGATTTCTTTTTCATTTTCCTTAATAAAAAAAGGTTTGAAGGTGATGACACCTAAATTCTAAGGAATAATATTGAGCGTAAAGTAAAGTATGATACTTAAGGCTGAGAATTGTGTGGTAAAGAATAGAATAGTGGCAGTGGATATTGAATTATCAATGTCAAGGCCAGAGTGTACGGCACTTTAAAGGTTATGCGAACCAATTTTGCGTAATTATCTAATGAACATGGTCCACTACATCATAGAAACTTTTTGAGTTTTGGACATTAATCGCAAGAACATATGGTATTTCTTGGTCTTTGTATAACTGAAACATGTTTAGAAGGAGACGCAACCTCAAACTTGCTGAACAAGGTTGTCAGTGACATTGTGTTAACTCAGCACAAACTTAATTCGAGGATTAATTTTGTCTGATTATAAAGCAAGGGATCTTCCAGAGAGAAGTGTTATCACCGACGACTAAAAGTGACTTTTTTGTTTACACGGGGAAGGATCAAAAACTTAAAGCAAAGATACTTTTTCTAAGTTTCCAATGTGATATATGCATAAATCAGCTGCAAAAAAAGTTTTAAAGTATTTTACCCTTCCTTTTTCTTTCTATTCCTAAACAACTACCAAAGCTATTAACAGCTTCTAGAGAATATAATCACGGTTGTTCGATGCATATTTTTTTCTCTCCAAACCTAGTAAAACAATAACTCGTGCCAGGTAAGATTGGGAAGAATTATTCAACATAAATAATTTATATTGAAGAAAAAAGGGGACCATTTAAAAAAGAGTATACATTTTACAAAGTAAGTTTTCATATGGAGACGGTTTAAGTAATTTTACTGATTAAAAAAGAGTATACATTTATTTGCAGCATTGGCTTGGGCAAAGCAATGCCGGAGATAGGAAACCGAAAACAAGAAAATAAACGTCAATTTTATGAATAGATTGTGTTGTCTTATCTGATTGTATTATTTATTTGAGTAGAGATTAACAGCTAATTTATATATATATATATATTACACACAATGAAAATAAGTTAAATTTAAATTACTTTTTAATATAGTATTTAATTAATCACAAATATCTATACAAAAAAGTCAATGAATTAAGTTTAAATTTATTTTTTAATATGTAATTAGGATTCATTTTAATAAAATTTGTTGGGTCTATTATATTCCTCCTTATCTATTCACTTATAAATATATAATCTAACACGAAGTGTATATTTTTTTAAAAGTGAAAGAAAAAAAGTGTGTTTGAGATCTTAATGTATATAAGTGGCAGAAATATCAACCTTAAAAATTAAATAATCTTAGATTGCAACCAAGTTTAATGACAAATAATTCAAACTTTTATAGTAATCAAGAAAATTTTCAGAAAAAATATCTGGAGTAAGAGATGATTGTATGAAAAAATCTAAGGTAGAAACCATTCGATTGATTGGAGACAAAGAGGACAATGACCTATACTTGTTCTGCGAACAAACAGTACACAGAAAAGCCATGGAATTTGGTCAAGGAACAACTCAATGCAAGGCCGATTGTCAATTTGGTGTTAGAGGATAAACTTAGACTGTTAGAAACAGATTTCAGTCAATATTTATTTTGAGTAATTTGGTGTTAAGAGGATAAACTTACACTGTTTCAAACATATTTCAATCAATAATTATTTTGAGTTTCAGTATCAGTGTCAGTGTATACTCAGGGAGATTCAATATTGGGAAAGACAATATAAAAATACCATACATTGATTAATTAACCAAAAAAGGATAAAAGATTGCACAGAAAATTGAATTAATTGACCAGTGAATGAAATAAATTATTTATTTGAATATCAACCATTAATAATTTACCTGAAAACAATTATTCTTTTATACCAAAACCTGGGCAGCACACCAAATAAGGGCAAAGAATTATCTAGAATTATTCATTGCACAAACCTAAGGAGTGGCCTCAAAATTAAAAGTTCAATCTTAAAAAACTACTTGTGAAGACAGTGATGGTGTCAAGCTAGCAATCATCAAAACCATGGAACGAAGAACTTGACATGTACAATAACGACAAAAGGTAAAGAAATTTAAATTCAATAATTGTAAACTGAGGAAGAAAAAGAAAAGGACACATACCCATTTCTTCTTGAACATCCCAATCTTGAGAGATTTGGATTTTGCGACGCCATTCACAAAGTGATAGCCATGGATTCTGGGCATATCTGGAAGGTCGTCCACAAACATCTCCAACCTGGAGACATTAACCAAATTATCTGAAGCTGAGGAACATCCTAGGAGAGCGACAAGAGTGAGTAGTTTGAGGAGCAATGTTCTGTCCATGACTGTGTCTCAGAAATGGACAAAGATTGAGCAAGAAAGGGAGGGGGAGAAGGGTATTAATAGGACCAAGATTGATTGATATTTAATCTCTAATGGTGGAGATTCTGTGTTGTGCCACTATGTGAACCTGAGGAGAAAAAAAAAAACATGAAAGCCACACTTTGGTGTTTGAGAGAAAGAATATGGAGAGACTGTGAAAATATATTGAAAAAGTCTATGAGGGTCATTGTAAACTCAGCAAAGATATGAGTTTTTTTTCTTATTCTCACTCTGACAATGCATGTTCTGTTTCACACTTTATTCTCTCAGGCTTACCCCTCCCTCTTTTCACATTTAGACACTTTTTTTTATATATAAATTTACTTATATTGAGAGTTATAAAAATGTAAATAATTTATTAAAAATTTAATTTTCTTGATAATTTGGAAACCATTACATTATATTTCTTTAAAATATTATATTTGTAAAAAGCAAGAAAATTTTATGTAATCTTGGGAGATCTCTTGATAATTAGTGAAAACTATTCAAAAATTCACTTCGCCATGTTTCCCTAAAACAATTATTAAGAAATTAAAATGAGTTATTTTTTAAGAAAAGGTTTTTCTTCCAGTTACACATATTAATAACAATAATAGATACATATTTTTTAAAAATCACTGAAATTCTATTGTTATTTTGAAAATTGTATTACTTTGACTGATAATCCATTTAAGAACAAATTAGGGAAAAAAGTAATACTTTGTGAAAAATGTTAGTCAAGTTGGATTTTTTTTTTTTCAAATGGTAACTGTTATTTGATAGTGGAAAAATGATATATTAAATGTATTTTTTTTAATATTTTAAGTGCTCAAAGTTGTTTATCATAGTTAATATATAGCGTTGACCTAATTAGTGCTCTTTAATTAATATTAACCTAGCAATAAATAATACATTTATTCACCTTAATAAGTACATAACGGATGAAAGACCAAATAAAACGCATGCACTAAAAAATTCTCTCATGTTTAAAATAAAAAAGAGTTACTAAGGTGGCTGGTAAAGCATTAGTTGTTGATATAAATATGTCCTTTTCATCAAGATAATCATTTTTAAAAATTATTGTAGTGGATGAAATTTTAAAAAATCACAAAAAATAAATTATAATTATAATTATAAATACAAATCTATCTTTTTTAAATATTTATAAATACTGTATGACCTAAAAATTTATTTTAACTTTTTTCATTATTATTCTTTATATTTTAATATGATTTTTAATATTTTAAATTTATTTTATTTATTATTAATATTTTTATATTTTATGTAATTTAAATTTAAAAAATAATATCACAAATTAAAGTGACAAATGTTATATATTACACACAATGAAATTTTTAAAAAGGAAATTTAACGTAACAGTAATTTAACTTGATAAATTTTAAACAGAAATTAACTTGTAAAAAAATTAAAAAAAAATATTTGGATTAATACTTATTAAATTAACTTGTTTAGATAAAATAACTATTCAAATAAAAAATATACAGATTTAAAAAAATACTTAAGAATATTACAAATTTTAATTATTTAATACAACTTTCTATTTAATAATTTAAGTCATAATTAAAATAAATCAGTACACATTTTTGCTGAATAGTATAACAATGAACCTGTTTAAATATTTGTAATTATAAAAAATATAATCTATTTTGATGGTAAATATTATTTAAATCAGTGCATAGTAGCTACTGGAATAATGGGACAATTCAAATGCACACACATTAAAATCCCTTGTCCTTCTCCTGAAATTTAATAAACAGTATAAATAAAAGTAAAATATTTTATACATTGTGGAATCAAAAGCAATAATAAAAGCCACCATTAAGATGGAAGATTCTCCTAAAGATCATTAGTCAAACTTTTCCATAAAACATTATAAATAATTAAATAAATAAACAATAATAAATTATGTATATTTAAGTGGAAAATTTTGTGCCAAAACTTATTTTATTTTGTAAAATGCTTATTAACCAAAAGGTATCACACTACTAAATATAAATAATATAAATATGATAAATATTAGCCAACCAACAGACAAATACAATCATTAACTTAACTAGTGAGGGATGACTGGAAGATCAAATAAAACTTATATATTAAACTTGACCCGCTTAAAATAATGTTTTATAATTTTTTTTATTAAAATTTCCATTTTTAAGTAAGAATAAATGTGTAAACACAGTTTGCTTAACATTTATTTTGAAAACTTCTCTCCATATATGTGTTCAGAAAAGGACAAGAAAAAAAAACGACTTAAAAGTTTCACGTTACTTTAAAAATGAAAGTTTGCATAATATATAATTGAAAAAATACATAAATTTATTGAATTAAAAATGATATATTGATGTTTTACATACATCTGTTTGTAACTTATTTGATGTGGGTTTTTTTTTTCAAATCTTTTCCATAATTTTTTCTCTTAGAACTCACGATTTGTAAGTATAAAGGATAATTCCATACCAAAATATATCCCAAGTGATATGTTTTGAGATCCTAACCACTAAGTTCACCATTAGGATTAGCATATTATTGAGCACATTGATTTTATTCCAATAAAAATGTTATTATTTTGTTATTTACTTGCAAGTGGTTTATAGCAGATGGTTTTGTGGGGATTTGACAGGGTGCAGGAATGGTAGCTGAGGAAAGTGGCATAATCTCATTAAAGCCATTTTGGCATTCTCTCAAACTTCACTCTCTAGGCACATCTTTAGAGGGTACATCTATCTTTCCCTGTGACTGCCCTAGCAAACCAACAAAATCCTGTTCATTTTACCAAGGTAAGAAATGTGATGAAAGTTGTAAGAGAGTGAAGTAAAAGACAAAATGTTAAGAAAAAAAACCAATTCAAGGGGATTGTGATTCTCGAAGAGACCAGAAAGGAGAAAGTAGTGACAAAAAGATTGTCAAAGATAGTTGTAATATGATCCACAAACAATATTGGTTCTTAGGACGTGTTTGGTTCGAGAGATTGAAGTCAAAATAAAGATAATTGATTTTATTTAGATTAGCTGGTAGAAAATAATTAGAGAAAAAAATATTAATATGGGATTAGAGATTGACTTTGGATATGTGACTATGAAAAAAAAAAGTTTTCTTTATGTATATGTGAACAAATAGGTTAAACTTCAGGAAGAAAAGTATTTAAAGATAGAATAAACTTCTTTTTTCTCAAGAAAGATAGATATTTTAATAAATATTACTTGATACAAATAGATGTGTTGACAGTTTAGTTAATTTTTTTTTTCAAAAAGTCAGTCAAAGTAACTATAAAATTAATTTTAATTTAATATAAAAATTAAATCAAAGCAAAAAAATGTTTTAAAGTTTAGTTTTTGTGATTTTTATTATTATAAAATAGTTAAACATTTTTAAGAAAAACTGTTAAATAATTTTGTAGTAAAAAGTTATCAAACGATTCCTTATATACTCATTTTATATTTAAGACACATTACAGATATAGTTTTATAATTAAAAAGATTTTATTCTTAAAAGGCGATTTAAGAAAATATTTTTGATTGACAAGCTTTATAACTTTTTTATTTAATTTTCAATTTAAAAAGTTAATTTGGTTAAATATTTTTATATTTGTAAAATTTAGTATTGCCATGTTGTAAACTAAATATATCTTTGATTAGATATACTTTTATTATAGATTTATTAAATTTCAAAATAAATATTTTAAAAATTATATTAATAGGATTTATAATCAGTTAACAGCGCTCTTTCCAAAGTATTTTTGCAAAAAAAAGTTAATCCAATTAGGGTAATAGTAAGTAAAGTTTAATTACAATCAGAATGTAATAATGTTTTATAAGTAATAAGTAATTGTAATTACTTGAATATCTTGATTAATAATGAATTGAAATTAGTTTTATGGAAGAATGAAAGTGTTTGACAGAAAACTGAAAATGTGAATGGCGATTAGGGAGCGAGCTTGTTCAAAACAGGGTCCTCCATTTTCGGACACAAACACTCTCTCTATCGCACTCTATAACTCCAATCCCTAACCACCCAAAAAAATGGGCACAGAGCAATTCCGATTCAACAATGGCGACACTCTCGGAGACCTACGCGTGCGCACCCTCAACGGAGCGCGGCCGCGGCATCCTCATCTCCGGCGACTCCAAAACCAACAACATTCTCTACTGTACCGGGCGATCCGTCATCATCCGCAACCTCGAGAACCCGCTCCAGGTCTCCGTTTACAGCGAACATGCCTACCCCGTCACGGTGGCGCGTTACTCCCCCAACGGCGAGTGGATCGCCTCCGCCGACGTCTCCGGCACCGTCCGCATATGGGGGACTCATAATGACTTCGTTCTGAAGAACGAGTTTCGGGTCCTATCGGGTCGGATCGACGACCTGCAGTGGTCCTTCGACGGAATGAGGATCGTCGCTTGTGGGGACGGCAAGGGCAAGTCCTTCGTTCGCGCCTTTATGTAACTGTCTTTTCAGTTCCTCTCTTTTTTTATTTGCTTTTTTTTATTTTTTTATTGCATTTTTCTATACTTACGTCAATTTTGCGTTCTTCTTTTAATTAGCACGAATCTTCCTTGCTACTGGAGAATCAAATTTTAATATCTAGATATTTTGTTTGGTAACATCATCTATATGTCACAATTATTTATTAGAAAAAATACATGTAATATCTATGGATGAATAATTTTTGAAAACATGGTTAAATATTTTCTGAAAAAAAGTCTATTTTTGGACAGGTTTTTCACTTTTATGTAATTATCAATAATTGTAATAGTTGATGGCAATTAAACTTGTGTTTCTATTGGTACATTTTTTTGGGTAGTACATCTCTTTGTCTATTTGTATTTCCATATTTTCACCAATAGACATGGAATATCAATGTAAAAGTTTTCAAATATTCATGCTTTTAATAATTATATATCGTGAGTATAAAATTATTATTCATATATTTATTATAAAAGCTAACAAAATTATCATTATTTTCTTAATTTTAGTCATTGATTAAGAATTTGTTGTTAAGTATATCATAGTTAACAAAAAGTAGTAAGCCATATGTCTGATATTGTTCAAATAAATAATACCAAAGTAAAAAAATTCTGACATGAAAGAGACTCCCGTAAAAGCTGACAATCTTATAGGAATTGAAATAATTGAGGTATATGGTTGAGTGTATTTTTTTTTAGGGTTTATCATGTGGTATATTTTCTTTTTATCAGCAATCATGTGGTTGATTGTCATGTCAACAATTAAATTGAAAGAGTGATTAATGCTTTGGTTAGATAGTTGATGAAAAAGTGAGAAGGAAAAAATAAAGTGAACAAAATAGGATTGTTTAGATTAAGCAAATGAGAATGAAAAATGTAATAATTTTATTTGTGGTTAATAATTTTTTTATTTATTATTTATTATTATTATTGTAGAAAAAAATGATTCTAGATCATCCACAATCTATATTATATTCTTCATTTTCCAACAAATCCTTTAAAATTTTACAACATAGATAAATACTGTAAACATATTAATTGTGTAAAACATAACCTTTAACCAGAACCATATTTCAACTCCCAAATTCTTTGTAAGCTTTTCTTTCTCCTGACCTCAAATTTCAACGGATGCAAACACAGAGTAGAATAAAAACTATCTTTTACATGCCTACATATTTACAGAGCACACTTTACAATGCCTGTGATGTGACAGGGCCAGATGAGTTATCTTATCCTAACTAATATTGTGTAGTTTCAAGGGATAACACCAGCATATAGTGTAAGAATTTCTTTTGATGAGATAATTAAAAAAAAAAAAAACTAGTAATTGATATTATGCAATTACATTATCAACGACAACTTGACATTGACTCTCATCTACCTAGTCAGAGTTAAAGTTTCGTGCCATTATAAGTATTTAAGTTTTATTTCTTATGACCCTGTATGATCTGAATGGAGGTAGCTGCGCAATTTTTAAACTGAAACTATTTTAATTTGTTTGAGTTTCTCTGTAACATTTTTTCTCTGTTATGGCTCAGTTCATAATGTTTGAATTTTTACATGTTCTCAGAATTATAATAGAAGAAGAATTGACCAAATGCATGTATCTGCAAAAGTGCTTTATATTTTTCAACATCTAATTGTCTGACCCCTTTTTTCATCTTTAATATATTTTGGATTTTAAGGTGGGATTCAGGTTCCACTGTTGGTGATTTTGATGGCCATTCGCGCCGGGTTTTAAGCTGTGCATTTAAACCAACAAGGCCATTCCGCATTGTCACATGTGGAGAAGATTTTTTGGCGAATTTTTATGATGGTCCACCGTTCAAGTTCAATATGTCCATCAGGTAAGTTTATTATCTGGGGTAGCATATTTGTCTCTGTGGTTTAGTAGGGGATAAATGCCTCTTCAAATTAACTTGGGGAGCTTCTTTTTTATTTTTGTCTTTCAATTTATTTAAGTGGGCAGTGTATATTAATTTCCTACGAAGGGACTTTCTGTAAGAGTTGGCATCTCTCTTTTGTTGGTAAAATGCTCATAAAGTTTAATATACGTATTTTACCAGGGAATTGGGATATGAAGGAACTTTATAAATAGAAAATGATGAAGATTCAAGAGTTTACGGAGGGTGTGGATAAAGATAACTTCGTTATAGCTATATATAGTCCATGATCAGGAGTACAATATCACGGCATTTTCATTTATCAATTATTTACTTTTAAAAATAGGGTGAAGTTGTTTTAGTATAACAGAATTGTGTTGGGTTGAGTAGGTTTCCATTTCTTTATTCAGGTTGTCATAGAAGACATTCTGTATCTGCAGGGACCATTCAAATTTTGTCAACTGTGTGAGATTTTCTCCAGATGGGAGCAAATTTATTACTGTTAGCTCGGATAGGAAGGGCATTATATATGATGGAAAGACAGGGAACAAACTTGGCGAGTTGTCCACGGAGGATGGTCACAAGGGCAGCATATATGCAGTTAGTTGGAGTCCTGACAGCAAACAGGTAAGCTTCTACTTGTGTTTAGATCTTATAGTGTGTGTTTGTTATCGCGTTGGAGAACCACAAATGTGAATTCGTTCCCACGCTACATAATGTATGTAGTTTCAGCATCCAATCCACTTCAAAAGTGGTTTGGAACGTAGTTCTAAACAGGCTAATAAGAAAATAGAATCGATGGTGGCAGAAGATATATATTTCTTTCAAGAATAATAACTTACGAGCAAATTCCAATCTAATCGTTGTAAAGAAGAAAATGATTGATTTTGCTTATGCTTTTTCGATGTTCAGGGCAGTTGTGTTTACATACTACCTAATCAATTGCAGGTTCTTACTGTGTCCGCTGACAAATCAGCAAAAATATGGGATATTGTTGAGGATGGTAGTAGTGGAACCCTTAATAAGACTTTGGCATGTACTGAATCTGGCGGGGTGGAGGACATGCTTGTTGGTTGTCTTTGGCAGAATGATTTTCTGCTTACTATATCTCTTGGTGGCACGACTAATTTATATTCTGCTAAGGATTTAGATAAAAGCCCGTGGTCAATATCTGGTCACATGAAAAATGTCACCGTTTTGACTCTTCTCAAACGAAGTGAAAAGATGCTTTTGACCAGCAGCTATGATGGAGTGATCATTAGATGGATTCCAGGCAAGGGATACAGTGGCAAGTTTGAGGGTAAACAATTTGGATTAATCAAATTGTTAGTAGCTGGCGAAGATGAAGTTATTGCTTCTGGATTTGACAACAAGGTAAACTGATTGACATGTGACATCATTCATTTATGATTTATCATTATACAGACATCTTCCGTCCTATTTCTTCATTGCAAACACTGAAACTCCACTTTTGATGTACGATGATTGTGGAATCATTTTTAGATAAATATAGTATAATATTTATGATTGCTAGTAGGCTAGTGACCGCACCATGAAGTCAGTTTTACTTATGTTTTATCCTGAAAGTACATACAAAATCAACTATTTTGATTCCAGTATTAGAGATTGAACTTATGTCGCGATGAATCCAGATCTAGGCCTCTGACTTTAACAACTCTATTAACGGTGTTTTACTGTTTTAACAAATATTTTGTTGTGGAAGATTTGTGAAGCAATGTAGCTAAATAGTGCCTTTCATTGTAAGTTCAGCATGAATTAGATGAAGTCTTCAATCGTTATTAACAATTCATAAATTTTGTTTCCAAATTGGAACAGAAAGAATAAAGTTCTGCTTCTTATAAAAAAAAGATAGCAGTTAATAGTCCATTTCGTTTCTGGGTGCGCATTTTATAAGATAGAAATATCTACAAAAAATGAGTGATCAGTCTTTTTCTGAGCAAGGATTGCAACAAATGAAATGCTTGATTTTACTTTTCTTGGACATTTTAAACTACTGTTTGGACCTTATATTCACAACCCGGACATCTGTGAGTTGAATTCTTAATCTATGCTGGGTTATTAATCAAATTATTCAGTCTAGAAGGCACCCTTTTGCATTGTTGATATTAATTATGATATCTTTCTACACACAATCTATTTATTCATGTAGGGAAATTTTGATCCAATATCAAATTACAGATGCAGTTTAACCAATTATCAGTTTTAAGCAGTTGTTTTGTTAAATTTTACAGCTACTATGAATTGCGTGCTGTAGTGTGTTTAAATTTGGTCTAACCCAAAAATAAAATTCGAGTCTAGATTTTATATAAATTTGGTCTAATCCAAAAATAAAATTCGAGTCTAGATTTTATAAACTCGAGGATGTATTTACAATACCTTCAATTTATGGATTTTAATACTCATTCAAAAGAATGTCAATACGTGTAACCAAAATACACACGAACATACGGATGATTAAAGTATTCAAGATCTTTAACACGGTTCCGCGACTGCAAATTTGTTTATTTCTTGATTGTATAACATTGTCCACCGAGGGAGCAGATTATCATTGGGTTGTCAATCTTGTCAAAAGTCAATTGTTTCTTTTACTTCCTCATAAGATTTAACGAACATTGACCTTACTGTTATTCCAAACTAAAGATGTTTGGCTTTAGTAGTGCTTAAACTTGTATGTATTAAATGTAGGTATACAGAGTTCCTCTTCAAGGGGATGATTTGGGTCCTGCTGAAACTGTTGATGTTGGAAGTCAGCCAAAGGATTTGAGCCTTGCATTTGATAGACCTGAGCTTGCCATAGTTGCAATTGAATCTGGAGTTGTCTTACTAAACGGTTCAAAAATTCTTTCCACTGTAAAGCTGAACTTTATTGTGACCGCAGCTGCTCTTTCACCTGATGGCAGTGAAGCAATTGTGGGAGGGCAAGACGGTAAATTGCGTATCTATTCAGTCTCAGGGGATACAGTTACTGAACAGACTGTACTCGAAAAGCACCGAGGAGCCATCACCGTAATCAAATACTCTCCAGATGTTTCCATGTTTGCATCAGCTGATTTGAATCGTGAAGCTGTTGTATGGGACCGTGCTTCCAAAGAGGTAACATTAGACTTTGGTTCATCCTATAAACAATCTTTTCCTGTTTTAGGTGACTCTTTATCTTCTTGATTGTAGTATTATTCTAGCTTTACCCATCGTGATGAGTGCATCTGAATTGCAAGTATGTTTCTGTTAAACTTGATTCCGTAATGAGCAGCACTGGTGAAAAAATGTGGGTGGCCATAATACTTGATTTGCTTAAGGGGAAATTAAACTTATTTACTCAAATCTATGACGAAATGAAGAACCTCTTTCATGTTTTGAATGTTATATTTGGCTTTCCTACTACTGTTTAGAACCATATTTCCAATGCTGAGGCTAGGAAAGGAGTCATTCATTAAATGAATGTGGTAATGTACATGTTCTGTAAATTAGGATTATTACAAGAAAATGCAACAATCATAACGTTTGAGTATTGAAAGTAGACCCCGGATATATCCAAACACAATTAATGATGTAACACGGGACCATAAAATAACAAAAAATCTGATACAAAACGTAGTGCCTCGTCACTGACACAAACACAACAAACTTCGACTTACCAACGCAGTCTCCAACACAGACGCGGCTCATTTCTTGGAGTTCGTGTGCTTCATAGATGATGATACTGTAATAGCTACTGAAATGCCTAGTTGTTTTGACTAAAATTCTTCCTTTCATGACCTGGCATTTGACTGAAAATTTTATCTTTCAGGTGAAGCTTAATAACATGTTGTTTAACACTGCACGTATTAACAATCTAGCTTGGTCACCTGATAGCACACTGGTAGCTACTGGTTCACTTGATACATGTGTCATTATATATGAAATTGGAAAACCAGCATCAAGCCGCAGAACCATAAAGGGTGCTCATTTAGGTGGAGTATACGGATTAACTTTTATTGATCAGGATAGAGTGGTCAGTTCGGGGGAGGATGGTTGTGTTCGTCTCTGGAGTTTGATTTCTGAATAAACCATGCATCAGAACCTTCAGTTTTATGGTAAGAAATTGATAGTGTCATGTATTGTATTGATGGTCTTCAATTTAATGCAGTGATTATGAAGCGGTAAAAAAAATTAAGATTGCAGATAGATTTCTCTTTTAAGACTTAACACTCAGATATTTTACCCAAGCTGATTTTTTTATCTGCAGAGGTGGGAAACTCCTGGTTATTTCCAAAGAAATTGGCGATAAATTTTGTTCTTGTCTGAGCCAAATATCAATGCAGGTAATGCAATACCACTTCTACCAATCAAAAAGCAATTTTATCCTGTCCCTCTAGTCATTTGATGAAAGCAATCAAGTACAGGTTTATTTAGGTAGCATGGATTGTAGCTGTCCAATTATTTTTTCCTGTATAATTCAAATTAAGAACATGTTGACATTTTTTTTTTTTCGACAATGTATTCTTAAGCTCATATTTCACTCTAGTGGCTAGGGTTTCATTAACGTTTAATTTCTACAATAATAACAAGGAGCAAATTCCTGCACAAGTAAAAAAAAAATCTCCAAATTATTTTTTGTTTAATTACAAATTTGATCTCTTTAATTTTAGACTATAACTGATTTTGATCCCATAATTTTTCAAGATAATTAATTCCACTTCTTTTTAGATAAAGACTGTTGATTTCTTTTACTTAAGACTTTCGAATTCAGCTTTTTATTCATTTTTTTTCATAAATTGATCCAATTATATTGTTTTAACCTTTCTATTTATTCGAAATTGTCCGAACTAAAAATTAAATTTTGCCCCAAAACCCATTTTTTTTTTCTTTTCAAACTGTAATCTGACTCCTAAAAAGTGCTTTAAATATTATTAAATTTACACTAATATTTAACCATTAACATATAAAATTATTTTAAATCTAAAAATCTTTATGAATAAAGTAAATTTTGATTTTTGTGTTCTCAATTTTGTATTCAGAGATTTATCATAGTTAAATCGCTCATAATTTACACTAAAGATGATTTCTTATTTTATCTCACTCTTACATCATGTTGCGCTTACTTGATAATCCAATTGACCTTACACTGAAAAAGAACCAAAGTGGATGCATTATTTAAAAGAACAAAACTATTGATAATTACAATATTTCTTGAAAAACAGAGGGCAAAATTGTAATTAAGCTAAAATCCCGAGTTGGAGAAAGTATAGGAATGAACCTGGCAAAGCTACAATTCCAAGTATCAAGAATAAAAAATCTTTGCTGTAATTTATAAAATGAAAGAGAGTATTACTTTAGAAGACAAATAAGAAAACAACCAGAGTAGATTATAATGCATTAATTTTGGTTGGATTTTTCTTACACTCATTAGATTATAAATCAGCCTTATTAAATAAGAACTGAAGTTCATATCTCTCTGAATCTCACAAATTTTAAGCTTAAAGTAAAGAATGTCACAGAAAAAAGGTGCTAGAGAATGTCACATTCCTAATGTGAGTGAGTGAGAACTTTGTTCCTTTACTTTGTTTTCTTCATAAGCCTATCTAAATGGTTAGTAACGTGCTAGAGCTGCAGAGAATATATTATTTACAATTTGACATAGAAGACTTTACATGAACTGCGGGTTCTTCTATGTTTCATAAAGTATTTTGTTATGTAGGGGCGAATTTCATACTCATTTCTTTCACTGTAGCAATTTTGTGTCATATTTTGGATAAGGTGTGGCACGTAACTTGGCTGTTTCAACTTTCAATAATAGCACCCAAAAGAAAGAATTCATTGTATAAAATACCTATTTAACTTTTAACAATCAGATATTCTTGGGTAATTTGATATCATAAAATTGATTTATAAAATCAGTTTTGCATCTATTTATATAAAGTAATTGGTCTTTTCTCTATATATAGTGTATATCATATGATTTCTGGTATTTTTAAACAAAACGATAATTTATAACCCACAGCATGAGTGGAGGCCAAAATTTAAATATACTAGAATCAATTGCCAAGATTTCTTTTCATTACAAAAGAGTAACTCCTGTTCAAATATTCTTTAGGGATTTATCAGTTTTCCTTCACTGTTCAAATGAAGTGGGTGAAAGAGATATTATTAATCAGCCTAGCTACCAATAGCAATAAGAATAACATACATGCATAGCATTCCTGATATAATTAGCTAGCAAATTGACTGTTGAATACTGTGAATTAATTTATGAGTTAGTTGGTTTTAAAACCCTTCTGTAGAATAATCCACTTCCCAATATACTACTAGAGTATCTATTCCACTTTATGTATACCTGTTTTTGAATTTGCTGGCACCCACATTTGTAGACATTCTTTTCATTATTTATTGCTCAAGGTCATGGTCATGGTCCGTGTCTTGGCAGTAGCGTTTTGCTTACAAGACAACATGGCCCCTCCTGCCTTTGTCCCTTCCTTTATAACAACCCAACCATCAACCAACTTCCAGTTATTTTTTCAAAGCTAAATCTACTCATAACACCATTATGAGATTTAAACCTCAACACTATACATATATAAATAAATGCCCAATCATCATTCCTCTAGTTTTTTAATAATTCTTTTGTTTATTCTATTTTACTAGATTAATGGTTATATCCTTAACGAATGTATGAAATTCAAAATCTGAACTTCAGAAAAAAAATCTTGACCCTCATAAGACATAAATATATGAAAAAGCAAAGGCAAGGAGCCTAGGGAATGCTACCACTTACAAGGTAGCAGTTCCAACTTCCAATTCCAAGATTAAACCCTTTCAAGTTTCTTTTTCCAAACCAGATAAAAGCTAACGTTGGGCTTAAAATTCTCTCTGGATAAGCCCCTTAAACATAGTCGCGTGTGCTTTGTTTGAGATAATTAGTATACTACAAGTTATACCTGGGTGGAGGTATGTCAGCATCATATATTTGTATAATTAAGCATTTATATCACCAACTCCCAAGCTGTAACGTGGTCCTGCCTGTGAGAACACTGCATGATCGCACACGTGACACGCGCGTGCGTACCTACCTAACGTGCATAATACTATTACTCACAGCGATGCAAACATTGTCAACCCAACTGTTCATAGACACACCGTGTCATCATATCATGTCTCAGCGCACAGAAAACAGTGACTAGTGTCACCTTGTCTAATTTGAAGCATTGTCCAATATCCAATTCAATCCAATATAATAAAATAAAATCATCCCCCATCCCCATGTCCCGACAAACCCAAAGTCCAAAGTTAGGTTCGCATGTTTATATTGGCTTCAAGATTAGATGCATATAATAATATACACACTTCATCGCCTGAAAAAGTTAGGACTTTAGCATAAAACATGTTCATCTAATTCACATACAAAGCAGCAGTCACAAGACAGAACAACCAGCGATACAATATTGTTTTAAAAAATAACAAGGCAAACATCATCTTAACCACTACACAGTACACTGATATGATTCACTCACACATCCATTCATCCCTCCCCAACACATTCATATGTCCCACCAAATTGCAGTCAAACGCTATTCTAGCTTGGTAAATGGGACTACAAGGTCAAACCCACCATCCTATTTTGCTTTTCTTTTCACTTTTTGAGCTCTATTATCTATCATTACATCATTGAACAACTGCTGCTGGTATTGTCATCACTGAACATGTGAGCTGCAGAGTGATCATCACCCCCAGGGTAACTAGGTAAGCCATAGGAATAGGAGTATTGTGCAGGGCTGTAGCTGTTACTATGGTTGTAGTAATAGCCAGTGTTGGGAAGAATCAAGGGAGACCTGTGATACATCATCTGGGGCTGTTGCTGCATGGCTTGTCTAGCCTGCATGTTCATGTTCATCATCAATGGAGATGGGAATGGATGGTTATTGAAGCCATTCACGTTCATTAGCAGAGAAGATGGGTATTGGCCAGTAGCCATACCGCCATTAGGAAAAGCTGCAGAGGACCCTGGAATCATATTGTTGGACTGAACAGGAAAACCTCCCATGGCATTGGAATTGTTAGCCCCTAGAACAGTGGCACTACTAACATTAGCGCTGTTACCATTAAAACCAGCCATATTCATCATGGCACCAATGTCATTGGCCCTTTTGGCTTCACCCAGATTGAGGTTAAGGCCTTCACCACCCAGATGGCCACCGTTCAATTTAAGGGCTGCCATTGTTTTCTGATCAAGCCCCCCATTCGGACTCTCCTTCATTCCCATATTCGGATTTGGGCCTCCTTTCTTGCCACTATTGGCATTGCCACCACCATTGTTCATCTTGCCATTGATGGCACCTGCTCCCATGCCCCCCATATTTTTCCTCGCATTATTTGCATTCGCTGTTTGCTGCTTCAGCATCTGCAGCTGATTGGCTTTCTCCCTGAGAAACCGCATTTCTTCATCTTCGTCCTCATCTTCATCCTCATATTCAGAGTAGTATTCATCCTCTTCAGAACTAAAAGCAGGAAACTTCTGCTGGTTTTTGAAGGCCTCAAGCCCCTTGACAAGGCCTTGCTTTTGTCCTTTGTTCTTGTCTTCCTTGGCATTGTTGTTCTTCTGCTTTTGGTTCTGATTTGTTTTCTGAGACCAGAGCTCGGCATATTTGCCAGCTCTCACCAGCTTCTTGATCAAGGTTGCAGAATCCACACTGCCTGAAACCGTTACCTTTTGCTGTTCTGCATCTATTTGAACTTGGTAAACACCTGCAGAACAAGTAACCCAGAATTTCAGTTGCAAGCTCAACAATAAATTACAAGAATAAAACATAAACCAGAAAAATAAACACTTAAAAGAGCAACCAAAGGGGATATTTTCTACTAAAAGGCAAATCACTTGGAGCTATCCCTCTTCGTTATATCTTTACCTGACATTCTTCTCAAAACTTTACTAAATTCCTAAGATGATTCATACCGTACATACACGGGTCAAACTATCACAAGTTCCAAACACCATAATTAAAAGCCTAACTTCCCATAGTTGGTTTTAAAACAAAATATCCATGGTATGTTTACATAAAGGAGCAAATCAGTACTTAATATGCTTAACAGTTACTTATTTTGTTTTCATTTAACTATCATATCTTATGAAAGGAATCAGTTTGATGTGAGTCAGCAATGCTACTAGACTCCTCAATTTAAGTATGATTCTCCCATCATAAATGGACTAAATGACTGTGCTAAGAAAAACTTTCACAAAATTTCATCAACAGTACACTTTATAGTGAAGAGAAACAAGGGAAGCTAGAGATAATGTAGACAAGAATGAGCATAGTAAATGAATAGTAAGAGATATAGGAAACAAGAGAGGTGAAAAGAAAGGGAGGACCTTCAATTCTCTGAAGGAGTTTCTTCACTTTGTGCTTACACCCATCACAGTGAATGTTAACTTTGAGAACACAAGTCTGTAGATGAAAATGAGACGAAACAAAGGAAACAAGAAAAGAAAACAGAAAGATTCCTCAGGAAAAGACTAACAAACAACTTTGCTGTGTTCATAGAAAATGGAATTAAAAAGAACAGAAAAGATGTCTCAAAAGAAAGACAGAAAGCATGTGTTGGATAAGGGAGAAAGACCTGGATTTTAAGGAGCTTAAAGTCTTCTTCTTTAGTCATTTCTTCAGTGCTGTTTGGAACGAAACACGCTCCCTCTTTTCTCTCTCCCTCTGTTTGCAACCAAAAAATAAGCTCCTTAAGCAAACGGTAAAAGGGGTTGCATGTGAGCTTCTACAACTTATAGATTCTACTGTCTCTCTCTCTCTCTCTTATACTGGCTAGCAGTAGAAGTAGCCACTCTTCTCCCTCCCTCCCAACTAGTTTTCGGAAGCAAACAAAACAAGGCCACATGGGCTTCCAATGTAACTTTAAAACACTATTTCAATTTTATGTATTGTAATACAATAATATACTGATCAAAGTTTAGTAGCATCATGTTAAGTATGGATTTTAAAATGTGGAAAATTTAGATAAAAATGAGAAGACGTAGAAAGGATTTACACAGAATACATGGCAAATGGCAAGAAAAAAAAAGGAAATGCAGAGATAGAGGGAGAGACATTTTCTACTTAGATTATAATATAAATTATTACTTAGATTTTCAATTTTAAATATAAACAAAATTTCTCACAAATAAATAGCTTAATTAATTGATTACATTTAAGTATTATATAAAAATTGGTATTCTTCAATATATAACGATCATATCAAATTAATTTGAAGGGATATATACTCAAGTTTAACAAATTTCTTGAATCAAAATTTCAATTTAGTATTTACATTTGCTCCTTTATTGTTTAATCATTCTAATAATGATAAAATAAATTTTAATAATGAAATATGGATGTAAATTTTTAAAATATAACAATAAAAATCCAATTTTTATTATCAATAAATTTCATAACAATTGGATTTATTAATAAAATAATTATATTTAACAAAAAATTGTATTAATTATATATGCAAATAATTAAATTAAAATTAAAAAGTTACAATTATTTTAGAAATATATATTAGCACGCATTTATTAATCTAAATTTATTTATTACATATAAAAAAATTCATCAACTAGTTATTCCAAACAATTTATTAAAAAGTAATATTTTAATTTTAAAAACAAAATACTTTTTAAATTGACTAGTTAAGGAAACATTTTTTTATTAGGAAAGAAGAAGAAGAAAAAAAAAGATAATGAAAAATAAAGTTTGAAATTGGAGTTGTGATAAATAAGTGAAATAGTGATGAAGCAAAATAAAAGAGAAAAATTGGGGTAGAGGTAACAGAAAAGTGTGGTATTGTAAAAAAAATGAAAAAAAAAAAAAAAAAGAGAGGGAGAGGAGAGAGAAAGAAGGATTGGTCCGA
>Ga0099825_1003225_pt1 | contig 21754 bp, 5 predicted proteins | sample SiratroredBW_FD_76838 | JGI IMG/M metagenome (GOLD analysis project Ga0099825, IMG submission 76838) | Root nodule microbial communities of legume samples collected from California, USA - Siratro red BW | ecosystem: Host-associated > Plants > Roots > Nodule | place: USA: California | collected... | reverse complement strand
ATATATATATATATATATATATATATATATATATATATATATATATATATATATATACACAATCGTATATATATGCATACATATACACAATCGTATCTCATGTCTTATAATTTTCAATTTAGATGTATCATTGTGTATCTGTATCTGTGTTTCATAAATAACAAGAGTACATTGTACAGTGTCAAATCCTATGAAAAGGGACAGAGGGAAACCAACAAACATTGAGAAAAATTATCAAGAGATGTCATAGTGAAAACAACCTTGAAAATTTTATTTTGGACCTAGCACAATAAATCTATTATTGTTGTAAACTTGTAATGTATATTGCTCGTCATTAAAGTAGGAAATTTTCAAGCAAGAATCACACACTTCAAGAGTTTTAATTTTTAGATCATGTTGCATGGATAGTTCTTAAGAAATAAACTTTAAACCTAACTCAACTTTACAAAATTAGTTTACAAGATGAGATTTGCACGCAGTTATATATTATGGAAAAGTCTTATATCTAGTTGATGTGGATTCTCCAAAACACCTCTCACGCCAAGACTGTTCAACTAATACGTGAAATTATATATATTTAAAAGTGGAAAGATAGACCCTACAACTTTGTTAGGATAAATTCTGATACTATCTGAAGAAGTGAATTTTAAGTCTAACTCAATCTTACAAAACCGACTTTTAAAGTGAGGTTTGCACTCACTCACTTATATACTATTGAAAGACATCTTTAGTTGATGAGAGATCTCAAAGAGTATTCATTATCTAAGCTAACGTGCCAAAATTAATAATTGCCATGTCAACACTTCATCATTTAAGACCCTAACCTCCCCCTTCTTTTTTTTTTTTTCTTTTTTTGTTATATGATTCATGTAAGCGTTCATGAATATAACTGTGTACTTCTACACACATCTCAATATGTACAACACTGAAAGCAGTAGAAGGGTAGAACAAAAACAGTATAATATCATTACCAAAATGGAGTTTGATTCTATATAATGGATACAATTAATCCTTAACTTGAAAAAAATAATAAACATCAAAATAAAAGGGCTAGCTGAGCTAGATTTGTGTGTAAGAAAATTGAAGGCTATTTACCTGAAGAATATTCAAAGCCTTTCTCATATCACCATTGCTAAGACGAACAAGGGCTACTAAGCCATCTTCTTGAACATCAAGCCTAATCAAATAACAAAATGCCAAACATCATATTTTATGTTATTAAGTCAAAAATTGAATCACAACATTACAAATCTTTATTATAAAATTATAAATACAGTGAACCAATAACATGGGCACAGATGCGAGATGCATTACAGTAGATTAGCGTGTACAACCAAGTTGCACAGAAATTAGCACCTTATAATTCTATTTACTCATTCAAAGACAGTATCCAATCCAAATGGTGAGTGTTACTGCATTTGTAGCTTAATTTTTCTTAGAAAACATACCTACAGGACTCCTAAACAACCTAAAAATCTAAATTGAAGTATAGTTTGTGTTAAACAATTTGACCATGCTCAGTAACTAAAAAGAATGGAAGTGCTTCCGGAATTTGAACACTTGCAGTTGAACTGTACGAACAGTTACAGAGAGATACACACAGGTCTCACTAAGTTTAAAACTGAAGGACTTTGATGGGCTCTTTATTCCTCTTTGACCGTGCCTATGATTCAATTATCAGTAATCACTAGAGTATATAATATCCCTTTTGATGGATTATTTCATTATACATATACAAATGAATCTAGGCATCAAAACTAACATTAACACATACGACCATCATTTTTTTATATGAAATAAAAGTTCAAGCTAAATTTCACTATGTATAGCATTTAGGATTACAAATTTATATTTGGAACATTCAGACCTTTTACCTAAAAAACTGAAGAAAAAGAAAGATGCAACCCTCTTAGAGAAGAACTGTTTCAAATAGGGTAATCACTACAGTCAAATAAAAACATATTACAATAGCCTTCTATAATGAACTGAATGCAGATGGATGTATAAGCCATAGTGTAAGGAAAAGACGGGAAGTGCATTTTCTCCCCTCCCAGACCCTTCCCTCTGAACAAACTGATATCCGACAGAAGCTGAACTTTACTTAGCACATGAAATACTATTAATCACCAGCTTTCAGAAGATAAATTATTGAAAAACGTTAAAATATGAACAAAATAAATTCAAGCTCCGAGGATAAGCAATGAAAGCTTCATCTGTTTCATGATCATTATGTTGGCACTCAATATGCACAAGTGTTCAACTAGCCTAGAGAATATAATTATATAATTCAACAGAGAAATTCATAAAAAAGATTCCAGATGATTTGAGAAAATAAAAAAAGGAATACATGACTCCAGCTACCACATAAAGACTGGATAATACAGAACAGGAAGCATACCCTTCAGCCTTAATAACATGTTTCAGTCTTTCAGTGACATGGACGGCATCAAGAGGGGCAAATCGAAACCGAGTGCATCTAGATTGAAGTGCAGGAATAATCTTGTTTACATGATTACAGATAAGAGCGAACCTGGTGCTTTTTGTATATTTCTCAATCACTGCATGAAAAGGAGATAAGGGCACTATAACTCACGAAACTACATTGAAGCTGCATTAGAGTATAAAAATTAGTGCACACCTCTACGTAATGCAAACTGGGCATCCTTTGTCATGGCATCTGCTTCATCTAACAATACCAGTTTTACAGAGGACTTAACACTGAACAGAGTTTTAGATGGTCAGTTTAAGGCAAACTTGCAGCTTCGGTCCACTTCCACAACAATAAACAAAAAGGAAATGTCCAACTTTGGTTACACTTTTGTTGATCATTCTAACTTCCAAATCAAAAAACACATCAGCACATGCAAGCAAAAGAAAAAAAAAAAGGACAGAAAACAAATACAAAATACAGTAGCAAAGGCCTTCGAAAATCAGAACCATCACAACTGAAAATTAAAATGAACAAAAAAGAATTATATAAATGTCCTTGTATTGCCTATAATGTTTTATGCGGTAATATCTGCATCAGGAACAGAAATTGTATGCAAAAATAACTACCCTAGTTATCCACCACTCAGTGAGGGATTTATGTTAAAAAGGTATGAGTCAAAATATGCAGTGCATATTTCAATAAAATATTGCAAGATTAGCAGCACCCTGCAGAATAGAAAATAATAAGGAGAAGAGTGGGAGCAAATTTTATCACCTAAACTAAAATTTTTAAAGAAATAGATTTGCAGGAGATGTAGGACCAGACAAATACCGAAAACAAAGGAGAATACTACAACCTCTGAATTGACCAATGGACTAGTACGTGAAGTAGAAGAAATACACTATGCAGAACCCAGAAAATGAGTAACACGGAACAGGAAACACAGGGAGCATAACCAAACTAGAAATTTCTGAAGCTTTCAAGTTCAACTGTAGTGAACTATATTTCTAACTAAAGCAATCACCACATAACAAAGTAACTCGAAGAAATATCAATTTAACAGCCAACTTGAAATCAGACAAACCAACAACACAAACTACAGAAAACAGTTCTTGTGGTCGTGAGACAGCAAACACATGTATGAGGTATTAAGATGAGTACAAGTAGGGGAATAAAGGACAGAGAAGACAACCCAAATGATAAGCTCTGAGTGCTAGCAAAATCTTGAATCTGCTGTCGCACGACCTCAATTCCTCTGTCATCTGATGCATTGAGCTCCAAAATCATATTGGGGAAGCGTGAACCATACAGTTTGCGTGCCACAGCGAGAATGGTTGATGTTTTGCCCGTTCCAGGAGGGCCATACAATAAAAGATGCGGCAATCTGTTCTCTGTGGTCAGCCTATCAACTACACAGCAAATTAACAAACAAAGAACAACGACCCATCAACCAAACGCCAACAGACATTGGATACATGAAAATAGATTACAAATGTACAATTACATGCTCCTTTTAATTTCCTGATTTTCACTAAACCAAGTTAAATATGAAACACGAGAAAGATAAAAACAAAGATATATCGTTCCCTCGCTAACCAGTTTGTACAATCCAACTACTACACTTCCACCACTCCCATATACCTAAAACCCTAAGATGAGGACAGGTGGGAAAAAACTCAAATCAAAATAAGAAAAATAACCTAAACTGTAACAGTGAAAATTCCATTATCGAGCTCCTGACGAACAACTTTAACCATAAACCCTAGAGATAAAAAGGTGGAGATAGAGTCTTACTGGTATCAACAATGTCACGGTGAGCGGCCACGTCGTCGAGGGACTGAGGGCGGTATTTTTCGACCCACGGAATGGCGTTGTCGAAGGCGGGAAGGTCTCCGGCAACTATGACACCTTCGCCGGCGGAGTGTGTGTGGTCATCGCTGTCGCTGTCGATATCCATGGGATGGGTCGTCATTGATCGGCCAATGATTCTAAACACTCTTCCTCAGAAGTGATAATAGTGAGTGCTGCTTTGTGGCGCCAAATACATATTCAGTCATTCTTGGGGATTCGGACCCGACGAAGTTGGTATTTCTTCTTTTCTTACTTCTAATTTTAATATATTATGTTGGTATTTTATTAAATTAATATACAAAATGAAATAAAACTCCGTAACATAATTTTAATTGTATGTGTGGTGTGGTTGTGAGGTATAAAAATATATATAAAAAATAAAAGAAAAAGTAAAGGTAATAAAATGGTATGGTCTTATACGTTTGGGTCCGGCTTGCCGTTGGTTAAAAATTTTGACCCGCCAAAGAAAGGGTTAGCATACTGCCAATTTCTTTTTAATTTTTGTTTTCTAAGTTAGATATATTTCAAAAGTTGTTTCTCTCTCTATATATATATATATATTAAATTACTTCACTATAATGATTAACTTAATTTATAAGTATTTATAGTATAAGTTGCAATATTGTAACATATTTTTTTAAAAATAATATAATATAAAAAATTAATCTTTAAAACTATCTTTTATTCTAATTTTTAATTTGAAAAATGGGTTGATAAGTCAACATGTTACTTTACTTAGGTGAGGAGGGATCTATGAGTCAATGCTCACTTTGTTACCTTTATTTACAATTAGATATCATGCATGAAAACATGTAATCTGTCATTACTTACTTACTTTACAACTATTTCAATAAAACTATCATTCACGTTAATTAATACAACTTTTGAAACACTAAAATATTACAATGAATAATAATTTGTCAACATTTTTTATTAGTGCTAAAGGTACTAAGAAGATTTATATATTTTTTGTACAATTTTTTCTTCAATACACTTAAATAAGAATTGTGGATAACTTGATGAATTTAAGTTTTGATGAAGTTAAGTTGTAAATCATACATGACCTACCTCAAATTATATGGATTTTTGACACTTAACAATTTGTTATCCTTGCCGTGATCATGATTATATCATGTTATACAATATTATTAACACTAAAAAATTACTATTTGTGAAAGTAATTGAGATATGACTTTATTGATTTAATATTATAATTGTTTTTTTTAGCTCATACAACCTTTTTTAGTGAAATTGTTAAGATGACACAAGTTTTTTATTTATCACACAATTAAGCTTGTTAATATAAGGGATTTCCCTTTTAGTCCATTACTGTTATTAGTCACCTCATCCTCCACCTTTGTAATCTCCATATTGTCTTTGAATTTGACCTTCTTATTTGTTTATATCATAACTCATGTTATCACTTTCTATAAAACAAGTCAGTATCGTAGATTGAATGAGATATTTGAGATATCTCAAACTCTATCTTGTTATTTCCTTTTTTTACAACTTAGTGTTTTCTTCAAGTTATATATGGTTTGAAACTTTAACTCTTCACTCTATATTTTAGGAGTTTTGGTATATAAGTTGTTCAAAAGAATCCCATTTGTAACCCTATCATCGTGGTGAGCATTGTCACCTTTGATGAGAGATCTTGTAAAAATAAGTAACATCTTAGTGAAAGCTCCATAAATTTACGAAGGGGTTCTAAGCTCTCCTGTATAAGATTTTCCAAATTCACTAAGGTTACAACATGAAATCAAGTGATTATAAATCAAGTTTGTTTGTCATCAAAATTCATAAAGAATCAACTAAGTTATTGAACTAGTCATAATATCATTTTAAAATTACTCCTTTAAGATATTCAATGTGATGAGTTACATATTAAATTTTAAATAAGAAATATCTTCATAGACTTTCTTATTCATGTATTGGTGTACTACTCACATGTGTTTATTCTATTATTTTATGCATTTGCATGCCATTTTTTTCTATACCTTTTATATAAACTTTAATGCTATTAATAAGTGAGGATTGATTCATCTCAGAATTGATGAACTTTGATAAGATTTAGTTTATTGTTAACACCATTAATTAGCGTGACAATGAAAAATTTTGCTTTTACTTAATTTTGATAGTATTTTTTTCAAATTAATGATGAGGTGAAATTTTTATACATATTAAGATGTTGACTTATTAAAGAAATAATTATGTTAACATGACAAGATGATAGAAACATAAAAAAGGTTCACCTTAGAAACAATATTTTAGCATTTTAATTCTAAAATTCAAGTGAGTAATAATGATGTATATAAAGAGAATGAATACATAAATTTCTACACGATATTCTTTATTATATAGCTTTTCAAAATTTGTTATCACTTACAATCTATTTATTTATTTATCGAGTTTCTCTCTATATAATAATATATCTAAATATATGTATAGATACCATTGTCATTTGTAATATTGGGGCATTTGTTTATATTTTGTTTTACCTTTTAAGATACGAAATTCGTATAATTAAATTTACCAATATAAATGATATAACTCAACAATGTTCAAACTAAAAATAGTTAAAAAATGATGAAATTTGTGTTAAAAAAAAAAGTCTAACGTGAAAAACTTTGGTTGTTTGAGATTTACTTTTTATGCTATTTTCACTTGTAGTCCTTTATGGTCTGAAATACATGTCATTTCACAACCTTCATCTAAACAAAATGTATTGCTTTCAACACCCTATCAGAATATGTGAATGGACATTTATAGTCTTGTTAATGAAGACAAAAGAGATTAGGATACTTCGAAAAATATTTTTCAAAACAGATTGAGTTGTGTGGGTGTAAAATCTCTTACGGAAAACATTTTCTGTAAGAGATTTTTATATTATGAAAAATATTTTTTGTAAAAGGGTTTTGTGTTGTGAAAAATGTTTTTCGTAAGAGATTTTTTTATTATAGAAAACGTTTTTCATAAGAGGTTTTTGTATTATAGAAAATGTTTACCGTAAGAAAGTTTTGTATTATGAAAACGTTTTCGGTAAGAGGTTTTTGAATTATGGAAAATATTTTTCGTAAGAGGATTTTGTATTATGAAAAATGTTTTCAATAATAAGTTTTTGTATTAGGGAAAACATTTTTCGTAAGATGGGTTTGTATTATGAAAAATATTTTACGTAAGAGGATTTTGTATTATTGAAACCCTCTCTTACGGAAAACCTTCCCCGTAAGTCACTTTCCCACTTTCATCCCCATTATGGAAATGCTTCTCCATAAACATTTTTTCCACCCCCGCACCACTACAGAAATAGTTTTCTGTAAGATGATTTCTCACCTCTGTAGCCTCCTAAAGATTTTGTTTTTCATAACGAAATCCCTTCTAACCTATTTCAACAATCCCTCTGCAGTTATTAAAGCATCCAAACATAATTTCACTTACCTCAAAATGCTGTCAAACAACCTTCTCTTCAACTATCGACGTCCGCCACCACTGTCGTTGCCGGAAAATGTAGCTGCAATTGTAGTATATTATATGACTGATGGAAACAATTGGAGGGTGCAGGAAGCAATTGTCAAGAAAGTATAGTAATTAAGGAGGTGTATTTGACACTTTGAAATTACCTGTCCGGCCCAATTCAAGCGTCCAAAATTCCCCCCAAGTTCCCTCTCCTTCTTCCTCTTCTTCTTAGTGTACTTCTGTGTTCCGAACCATGCTTCGGGGTCTTTCGATCCAACGCACCCACACTCATCACTCTCAATCTCTCTTTCGTCTTCTCAAACGGAACCACTTTCACTTCCGGCCACGAGGTAACAAAACGATGCCGTTTCGGTCTCCACCGAGGTCGAAACTATCAACCAAGCTCCTCAACATAACCATATCTTCGATGTGCAAAGCGAAGCAAATATCCAAAGCCGAATCCGTAATAACCGACGGCATAAGAATCGGCGTGCTCCCCGACGCGGTCACGTACAACACCCTAATTGATGCCTACTGTCGTTTCGCTTCCATCGATGTCGCTTACTCAGTCCTTGCGCGAATGCGCGAAGCAGGGATTCCACCCGACGTCGTTTCCTACAATTCGTTAATCTCCGGCGCCGTCAGAAAGTGCATGCTCTCTAAGTCCCTCGACCTGTTCGAGGAAATGCTGGCGTGTGGCGTAACCCCCGACGCGTGGAGCCACAACATCCTAATGCACTGTCTCTTCAAGCTCGGAAAGCCCTACGAGGCCAATCGCGTTTTCAAAGAATCCGTTCTCCGCGGCGAGGTTCACGCCACCACTTACAACGTCATGATTAACGGTCTCTGCAAGAATGGCTACGTCTCCCACGCCTTGAACCTATTCAGGAACTTACAGAGGCACGGTTTCGCGCCTCAGGTTTTGACCTACAACGCGCTTATCAACGGGCTCTGCAAGGCCAACCGGTTGAAGGACGCGCGGAAGGTGCTCAAGGAGTTTGGGGAATCCGGTTACGAACCGAACGCGATTACTTACACCACCGTCATGAAGTGCTGCTTCCGGTGCGGTTATTTCGAGCAAGGGTTGGAGATTTTGTCGGAGATGAGGAATTTAGGGTTCACGTTTGACGGATTCGCGTATTGCACGGTGATCGCGGCGATGATCAAGACTGGCCGGATGCGCGAGGCGGAGGAGATAATGGATATCATGGTGAATTCCGGCATTCGGCCGGATCTCGTGTCGTATAACACTTTGATTAACCTTTATTGCAGGCAGGGGAGGTTGGAGGATGCATTGAAATTGTTGGATGAGATTGAGGAGGAGGGCTTGGAGTGTGATCAGTACACGCATACTATTATTGTTGATGGATTGTGTAAGGCTGGTGATTTTGATGGTGCTCAGAGGCACTTGAATTATATGAATACATTAGGGTTTGGATATAATTTGGTTGCGTTTAATTGTATGCTTGATGGCTTGGGGAAGGCTGGGCATATCGATCATGCTCTGAAATTGTTTGAGGTGATGGAGGTGAAGGATTCGTTTACTTACACTATATTGGTGCACAACCTTTGCAGGGCGAGGAGGTTTCTTTGTGCCTCAAAGGTGCTGGTTTCGTGTTTGAAATGTGGGTACCAGGTATTGAGGGCCACTCAGCGGGCGGTTCTTGATGGCCTCCGGAGTATTGGGTTTACTAATGAAGCGAGGAAGCTTAGGTCGAAGATCAGATTGGCACGGCTTATGAGTTGATTGTGTGGCAGTTGCTGTAAAGAATTTTGGACGTTCAGTGATTATTGGAGGGACTTATGTTGGACTGAAGTCAGCCAACAAAAGAATGGTACTCTGATATGTCGGTCGCACAGTTGATAATCAGCATAGCTGTTGTTCAAAAGGAGTCTATTACCCTTGTGCTGCAAGAAATTTGGTATGTTATTATTTAGGGAGGCTAACTGGTATATTGTTTTTGAGTCTTGCTCGATAAATGCCTCTTATTGTACTTGCTGAGCAATGTTGACTTATGGAGCTCTTCTGAACCAGATGGAAGCTAATACGATAGTGCACAAGATTCTGATTGGAAGCCAAAATTGCTTGTTGAGGGGGTTGATCAAGGCTAGAGCTACATATCAGGTATGCTTACATTGCATCAATTACCTTGGTTACTGTTTCACGTAGATTTGAAATTTATTTATTGGCTGAAAAATGAGGTGTAATGTATCATGCAAATAGTTGAAACAAAATGGTGACGTATAGCTTGAGAAATATTGTTTATGTTATTACCTTGAGATTCAGATTATATTACAACCACTATATGTTATGCTCATGCTCTGTAGTTGCTACAGAATTTGGGTCATTAGTCACACTTGATCTGCGATTAGATAACTAACGATATAAAAGGGAAAGCAGTTGACTAGGGCAATTGAGGATCCATCTCCCAATTTGTTGGAAGGGTCCAAAGCCTTTGAAATCTCGACATGATGTCACTGGCAATTTAAGCCACCGGTACTCAGCTTCACAAATTCAAAGAATTCGTTGCTGCAAGTACACCACCAGAAGCTTGTCTAATTGTCACTGCGAGCACCTTTCAAGGCTATGATGAGTCTATGAGCTACATCACTCTCTCTCTTTAACGAAAGGAATAAAAGAAATTATGTGTCTACTGTCTGACATTCTGCCCTTTTCCAGAAACATGGTCTGCTTCAGAAACATGGTCTGCTTGGGGATTCTAGACGGTGCTGAAATAGGATAGGAAATATTAACATCATTGAAGGTGAGAAATATTAAATACAAATAAAAACTACGAAGTATAAGGAAGTCTTAACTGTTATTTCTCATTTTAGCTTGATTGTAGTGCATTTTCTTTTGCTCTTAACAAATCTCTCTTTATAAGATAAGATAGTGATTTGTGACAACGAGAAACATCAGATTAGACGGGCCTCTGCATATTTTGATATACTTTCCAAGTCATAAATCAGTCTAATGTTGAGACTCTTGATAGAGCTTTTTTCAACTTACGCAGATGTTTATTTCTGTTTGCTCTGCATGTCATTCACGAAGGAGAATGAATACACACAAAATAATTCTAAGGATATTCATAACGTGGCCAAATCTTAAGTAGATTGTAAAAAATGGTCGGAAAACAAAATTATAAAACAAAAGAAAAGAAACTACTATTGATTTGAATGAATTGAAATTTTAAAATCTAATACAATCCAATATAACTAAAACTCGTCATACATAAATTTATTTGTGAAATTAAAATTTCATGTATTCTTTTTATGTATAATATAGGGTTAAATTTGTTATTTTGTCCCCGAACTATTTTTGAAAATTGTATTTCATCCTTAACTAAAGCATATATATCTTTTGTCCCTACACTTCATCTAAGTCATGTAAAATATACTCACCTGCAAATGGCATTAAAAGTGTTTCTCATGTAACAATGGAGTTTCACAAAGGACTATAATATAACCTCCACATGGATTCTGTATTGTTTGTGTGTTTTTGTGCATTTTACTTTGAAATGATATGTTTCTAGATGTTTTATTACTATTGTGCTTTAGGTTTCATGTCCTTCTCCTTCTTCTCCTATGTGACTAGAGATATTGTTATCTCTTTCGCACCAATGACAATTCATATTGTTGTCAATTATATTATCGTTCTTCTCCTTTGTGATTAGCGAAAACATTGTCTTTTATGCACACGCAAACCGGTAAGTTTTAATCTTATTATTATTCTCCTTCTTTCGGTTTTGAAAGCGAAAAGGTTAATCTTTTCCAAAATCTCATATGCTTATCCGAAATCTCATTGAATTTGTTAGGTTATGCTTGGCTGCTAAAATCCTAGTATTGTTCATCTCAATCTATACACAAGAGTTGTGGATCAAAATCTATAGCAACATCATCTTCATTTTCATGTTTAGGACCGAAACTTTGTGCTTATGGAAAAAATTGACTCTAAAAGCAAGCACATTGAAGAACAAAGAAAGAATGCTTAGAGATGTAGAAACTAGGGATTAAGAAAATTTAATGTTACTATTGGATTTAATCCAAATAATTTTCCTTGTAATGCTTTTTGTTAATTATTTGTAGTTTTGATTGAAGACTCATTTCTATTGTAACTACTTTCAATTAGTTGTTGAAGCGGAATCTAAAATTGAACCAAACCCAAAAGCGGTTGTTTTTGTTAGTGCCAAATAATAGAGGAATTTGTAAGGAAGAATGCTAAGTTGAAGAGAAAATTAGAGAAAATGAATGTGTTTTGTTTCATATTTCTACTAAAGAACAATTCTATTATGTAGTATGTAATGTTTTTTTATTTAAGTGCAATAACCTTGTATTGAAATAGTTGTGTTGAATAAAATTGTATTGAAACAATTAATGTTTTCGGTACTTGTTTTCACCTTTTAAGTACAAGTTTCCTTGTGATATTATACTTTTAGGGCTAGTCAATGAAATCATTTTTAAATTAGGATTGTATTAGGTAATACATTTGAATAAGTAAAATGAAAATAGTAATTCAAGTGATTAGTTCTAAATAAAGAGATTTCAAATTAATACGAATCTTCTCCACAATTGAGTAATACAAGTTGTTCATAATTATCTCTTAAAGTAAAAGTCGGTGGAACCTTGAATACAACACAACAAAAGTGCATAAAAAATTGTCAAAATAACATATTGACTAGCTAACTGCCTAATCCAAAAGTTCAAAAATGGCAATGTAGGCCTATGACTCAAACTAAACATTACAACTCCTAATAAATTTTTACATGTTCTACTGAAAGAATTTAGTTGAACTCATTTGAGAGCCTAAAATTGGTGACTCCATATTAGTCTGAGTTCTTTTCCTTCCTTTCTTTGTTCCTCTGTTAGACTTGGTTGATCTGGAATTCATCTTCCGTGTTGATTGAGTAGATGTGGATGTGATTTAGTCTATCATTTCAGAGGTAGAACTTTTACTTACTTCTCATTCCAGTTTTAATTTTTGGTTCTTCATTCCCCCCTGCACATATAGTATAATAGTAGAAATTAACATATAATATTGTAAACATTATCATTATTATATCTGCAAGGAGTTTATTATCTGTACAGTCTTTTTGGTTTCATTTCTAGGTGACTTTCTGCAACCTTACCATATTTCTGACGTATGTTATACTTCATGATAGCATTTTTTCTACTGACTTTTGAATGACTTACATTTGTTTATTATATTGGAGGTATGATTTCTTGTGCATTTGTTTTTTGCCACAATTGTTGTCCATTTATGGGAGAAATTTGTTTCTTGAAACAAGCTTCATGTGCATCCCTCTAATAATATCTATGTACATAATCTTCAGGTGGTTCTAACTAATAGTTAATTGCAACATGTCTGCAAGATATACACACTAAGTCTAAAAAATAAGATGTGCAAGTATGATCCTTGAGGTCAACTACAAATTTTTCCATGGTGAAAATCCTGAGTAGCTTCAAACTTACAATATATAGGCCAAACAACTATCCAATCTCCATTTTTCTCAACTTCCCTATCTAACTTTTTGATTTGGCTTTGACCTTACATTACCAAAATATTTAGATAATGTTTCCCTCAAACTAGCAAATCTACTCATTAAATATATCATAATCCACTCTATCCTTGTGATATTGGTTTATCTCTAGCTAACAATATTGTTCATAAGGACATCACACCTAGGGTAGAAACTAAAAACATACTTACACCAACATTTATAGGGAATTGAATTAACCACTGATTGCTTATTCATTTACCTTTTTCAGCGCTTCTATTTTTGCATCTCATGCTTAATAGTTGGTTGCATTTGCAGTTGTCATCATCAGTATGAGTACTCTTCCTCCAAATTTTTTCTTCTAATTGCTATAAAGATGTCTTAAGACAAAACCTATGCTTGTAAAATTTCGTCAAAAACTGGCATAAGGCCCTGCAAATAAATAAGTAGTAATTAATGTATATTTTTTAGTAATCATAATCATTAGTAATTATACATTCAAAATTTTGTACCTTTTGTTGATAAAATATAAGCACACAATGGTTGGTTTGGATATTACCAATATTCTCTAATAATAATCTAAGGAACCATCTCCAAGTTTATATTCTCTCATTTTCCACAGTTGCAAATGTAAGGAAGACATCTTGGTAATTTGGATCTCTTTCTAGTGCCACCAACAATTGGCCATCATATATTGTTTTAAAGTGTCACCCGACAACACTGATAAAAGGTTTACAACCGTAAAAAAAAAAAAAAAAAACTTTCTTGCAATGTGTTTGAAAAAGTAATTAATGTATCTTTTGTAATATTCATAATCATTAGTAATTATGCAATCAGAAATTCTGTACCTTTTGGTAATAAGATACAAACATTCAATAGTTGGTTTGGATATTACCAATATCCTCTAATAATAATCTAAATAAGATACAAACACCCAACGATGGTTTGGATATTAACGATGGTTTAAGTGCAATTTCCTCTAATAATAATCTAAGGAACTATTTTCAAGTTTCTTTGTTCTCGTTTTTCACAATTAAAAATGCAAGGAGGAAAGCATGGTCATTTGGATGTCTTCAGCAACAATTGGCCACCATATTTTGTTTTCAAGTGGCTGAATAAAAGGTTTACAGACACCTAAAAAATCCTTCCGTACAACGTGTTTTGATGGTTGCAAATATAGAAAATGAGGACAAAGAAACTTGGAGATGATTTCTTAGATTATTAGAGAATATTGGTGATATTCGAACCAATCACCGAGTGTTTATATCTGATCAACAGAAAGAATACAATTTCTAACTATATAATTATTGAACAAGATACACTAATTACTATTTAATTATTTGCAATGCCTTATGTTGACAAAATTTTACGAAGTGTGGAACATAAGTTCTGTTCAAGACATCTTTCTAGTGATTTCAAGAAGAAAGATTTGAGGGGGTTAATCATATGAGATCATGACAGTTGCAAAACCAACCTACTAAAGCATAAAGCATGAGATGCAAAAGTGAAAGAGTTGAAAAAAGTTAATAAAAAAGCTTGTCAGTGGTTAATTTCAATTTCCTTTTAAATGTAGGTGTGAACATGCTTTTAGTTCCTACCCTAGGTGTAATGTCCTTATAAATAATATGTCATAATTCTTTAACAGTACAATATTGTTAGTTAGAGATAAACCAATGATTCCAGTGATGGAGTGGATCAGAACCTATTTAATGAGTAGATTTGCAACTTTGAGGGAAAAAATATTTAAATGTCCTGGTAATGGACGAGTTGTTCCTACACCCTAATACATTCTTCCTATATCCTAATAAAAAAATTAAATACCACAATTGTCCTTATACAAAAATTGGATGACACTTCATCCGGTTGTCATTTAAAGAAAAATTAACAACCGGATTAAATGACAACCGGATGATCTGCTCATTCGGTTGTTAATTTTTTTTCAAATGACAACCGGATGGAGTGTCATCCGGTTCTCATTTGAAGAAAAATTAACAACCGGATAAACAAGCTGTCCGATTGTCATTTGAAAAAAAATGACAATCAGATGGGGTGTCATCCGGTTGTCAATTTTTTTTTCAAATGACAACCGGATGAAGGTGCCATCCGATTCTCATATAAGGGCAATTGTAGTATTTAAATGTTTTATTAGGGTGCAGGAAGAATGTATTAGAGTGCCGGAAGAATTCTCCTCGTTAATGCCAAAGCCCAGGAAAATGCTACATAGGAAAGTTGAAATGGGCTACTTGTTTGGTATAGACATGATAAGTTAGAAGTTACTTAAGTTTTACCATAGACAAATTTGTAGTTGATCTTAAATATCATGTTTGTACGTGTTATTTTTTAGACTTAGTGAGTATACTTGTAGACACCTTGTTAATGTAATTAATTATAATTAGAATAGCCTAAAAATTATGTACATAAATGTTATAAGAGAAATGCATATCGAGCTTGTTATAAGGAACACGTTTCTTCCCTAAAAACCACTTGTACTCCAATATATAAGACACCTCCAAGAAGAATGAATTAAAAAAACTAAGAAAGGAAGTTGGTAGAAATGTATTGTAGACCTAGCAGAAAAATTACTTTATGAAGTGTAGTACATATTAATAATATGATAACAATAGAGGAAGTTGTAGAAAGTCACATAAAAATAAGAAAAATATATTACACAGGTATGAAAATATAATAATGTTATTTTGCAATAAATATCAATAGATATTCCTTTCATATACTAAAATGAATCATGATTATTGTTTTCTTATCATCTCATTTTTTTTGGTCAAGGTTAGTGTTATCTATCAATTAGTTTTTTTATTAACATCAATAAAAATTTGAAATTATTTTTCATCAATGTTATTAAAAAGTAGATTGGAAATATTTCTTGATCATTAAAAAATTATATATCAACACATGTTAACTAAGATCTTTTCTGGATGTCATATGATTGATGGGATGAATATTTTTAGGATTGAAGTAGTAATTTATGTATTATTTATTTTTATATTTGATGGTAACTAAACCATTTATTTAATTTGTTTAATAAATTTGAATAGTTTTATCAAAATAAAATATGTAAAAATCAAATAATATAAAATAAAAACAATTTAAATTTAATGTATTTGAACTTTTAAAAATTTGTAAAAAATTTCTATATTTTTTTTCACTGTGAATCAAACCTGATCCAATCAATTAACTGATTTTATCATGAATAGTTAGATTCACAAGGAAGAAAATTGATAGATATATCATTTGTTTTACTATATTGTACTATTTCAGTACGAAACTCTTTAATTTGAGCGACGCCATATTTTAGTTTTTCAAATTTTTAAGTCAAATAAGTTTATTTTTAAAAGCAGGCAAATTTGTCTTCCTTATTCTTTTTCTTCTGTCTAAAACATTTAAATTATCATTTTCCATCTAAACATTTTGGAGTTACAACAGATTTGAAATAAAAACAACTTTATGTGTTTACAAGTAAAAAAAACATAAAATTTGAAAGATTTTTTAGAACTTTAGCGTTTTTCGTTGGTGAAATTTTGAGAATGTTTTTATTAGCTAGCAAAATTGCTAACGGATAGAAATAAGCTTGAGAAAAATGTTTAAAACAATTTATTTGTCAATTTTGAAAAAATTGGAGCGAGAAAATGACAATTTTAAGATTTCAAGTACAATAAAATCGATGTAATAACTAAATTTGTTTTTTTTAAACCTATTTTACTAAAAGTAACAAATTAATATTATTAACTTTATAAATATATTATATACAAATATGTGATATGTTTATTTCACAAATAAAGTTTAAATTATACCATATTAGAAAATTCCATTCGATAAATTAATATTTTTTTACAATTTGATTTGTTTAATTTTGCTTTTCGACTCATTTTTTTTACAGTTTATGTTAGATTCGACCTCTGTATTAATATCCTTACACATACTTTTGTATGCATACATTTTGTAAATGCGCATTGTATCTTATAACAACAGAATTATAGTTTGAACCAAAAAAGAAAATATAGTAACATGTTAAAAGTGAAAATATGTATAGATTATGTTGTGCGATATATACGGGATTGTATAAGCTATCCCAACCATTTTGCATTCTAACATTCCTTGCCTGGCCACTAATTCACACTCTATAACATAAGTTGCAGGGCACATGTTTGCTGATATTTCCCAATGAGAAAGTCCTGTTGACAGTCTCAGCTAAAGAAAACCACAATAGACTGATTTATGACTTGGAAGGTCCATCACACTTGGCAGAGGCCCATCCAATCTGCTGTTTCTCGTTGTCATAAATCACAATCTTATCCTGTAAAGATATATCTGTGAAGACCAAAAGAAAATGTATTACAATCAAACTAAAAAGAGAAAGAAAAATTAGATTTCTCTTATATTTTATATTTTTATGGTATTTCATATGCTAACCTCCAATTATGTTGATATTTCCCATTCCTATTTCAGTGCCATCTAGAATCCCCAAGCAGACATTGCCATGTTTCTAGAAAAGGGTAGCATGTTAGACACATGAGAAAGAGACATGTAAGTCATAATAGTCTTAAAAGGTGCTCACAGTGACGATTAGATAAGCTTCTGGTGGTACTTGCAGCACCGAATTCTTTGATTTTGTGAAGCTGAGTAGCAGTGGCTTGAAATTTCTAGTGACATCATGTAAAGATTTGAAAGGCTTTGGACCCTTCCAACAAATGGGTAGAGATGGATCCCCAATTGCTCTAGTCAACGGCTTCCCCTTTATATCATTATTTATCTGAATCACAGATCAAGGATTACTAATTGAATTTCACATAATAAACCAGCCAATACAATAAGGCTCTTTTGGTTCCATATCTCACCAGATCAACAAGAGCTCTATGAGCTTGGGAATTGAAGTATGTGTAGGAGCTCCCACTATCGAAGATAAGTTCTAGACCTTTCACAGAAGTAGGCTTTCCATCGAAAAGCAGGTCTGCTGGACCTGTTTTATAGTGTTGTCTGAAACAAAAGACTGTGTAAGTTCTCATGACTAGTAATATCTTGCATGGAAACAGATAAATAAACGTAGTTTAGCACTTACACTGAGGAACTTTGCAATATGGGAGTCCAAACAACTCCAGATTGGGGAATGAACTGATCTCCAAAGAATAGAAAACCTCCTCCTCTCCCACTTAAGCAGTGGCCTACTACATTGCGAATTAGGCCAAGAGAATGAAGCTGTGATACAATGCTTGTTCTGCCATTTCCAAGCCCAAGAACACCTGCTGTGGAAGGTGGGGGGTTATGACCAGGATGCGTTTGATCATATCCACACCTACCATACAACACACAAAAAACCTTGACACATTATTATAAATGAATGTCTAAAAGAGACATTAACTTCTAAGAGACTGAAGACAAATATTGTCCTATTTTGAATGAAAAAATAATGAAGCCTTACAAATATTTTAGCATTATGAATGAACAATTTGAAATTAGTCAACCAACAACTGTTAGAAAACACTCACCCGAAGCCCAGAACAGGGCGTGCTAAAGATCCATTAGTAAATTTAACTGGAACATAATCTCGGACTAACACACCCAGAGATGATCCATGGTCTGCATACTCAACCTCATAGTCACATTGTTCATTTGTTACAGCACAGGGAGGTGCTGACTGGACTCCAGTACACAAGGGATCCACACATTTCACAAGGTTACCGCGGGGTTTATAAAGTCGATTGTGAGGCTGAAAAATCGGCAATTAAGGAAATGAATATCATCCTTCATTACAACATGTCTGGTTAGTAATTAGTATAAAAGTACTTGAGAAAGTGAAACTCACTATAGTGCACCCTTTACATGGAGCATCACACTGAAGCCAAGTGAGATCACTTCCTGTGTCAATGTCAAGATCATAAAGCTTAGGGGGATTGCCAATGGCAAGGTTCACGGTGTAATACCTGCATACAAAGAATTCATTCATTTACATTTTCAAAACCAACCATCATCTTTCTTGCCTCGTAAGGACACTGCTAAAAGCAATGATCAGAAGGAAAAAAATTGCACAAAGGGGTCTGTCAAACTACTTTTTTGTGTAGGATCACTCGATGAAAATCGGATTAATTCGATATAAACATGAATGGTTCTGAAACTTCCTAAGAAATTAGACGGACTAGTCAAAGTCAATTGGCTGAGCGGAGCATTCAAAGATATAATAAAGGGGTAATACACATGAAAAAAAAATGACGAAGGAACTACAAGTTGAAAACTATCCAAAAAAAAATTCAAGCCCAGAAAAAAACACCTTGAAAGTATTGGAGAATAAGAAAGAATGAGAGAGTTGGTATATGACTTTTAAAAGAAGTTTGTTGAACAAGTCAGAGGATGCACAATACAATTAATATCGGAAAGATAACATAACATACCCAATTGGATAAACATTTCCTTTAATCTGAAAAGCCACAGAGGAAGCAAGGGAATGAACAGAGTTGGAAGGTGTTGGCTTCTTGGAGTGGAGAACCTGATGGGTGTCTGAAAAAGAGGTTGAGAAAACGAAAGAAAGAAGCAAAACGAGTGAAATTCCCCTACTTTTCACATCCATGTTCAGAAGGGACTAGAAACTCGAAATTAGAATTGAGAATTGTGAAGAGAAGATAGAGATGAAATTGAAGAAGAGGGAGAGAGAGAGCTCTCTTCTAACGTTAAACCGTGTCTGCGAGCTCATGTGCACGGAGAAAGAGAGTAACAGGGAGAGAAAACACGCGCAATGGAATCTCTCGTCTTACGTCATTACTATGACTTTTTAAGGTTGCTACAAAATTTTTGTCTATGTTTCAAATAAAATAACTATTGAGCGTTATTAAAAATAAAAACCAATGTTCTGATTAGCAACGTATTTCCTTAAATATTTTTTAACAAGTTTCTGTGATTAGGTAAAGGTTATGAAAAGTATATTAAATCAAAAAAATATGTTAAAATATATTATTAATATTATTATAAGAAAATTTAACCATTTTCATCATTGAACAAGTAAATTAACTGACATAAAGTTATATTAGTTTAATTACTGATCAAAAGTTCAAATCATAAATATATAAATACGTTAATATTTAAGGGAAATTTTATTATCACATCTAATTCAAATCACAATATCATGGAAACTTACTTGTGCTCTTCCGTAAAAATAATTAACGATTTTTATCACTTTTAGCATTAGATGTTTGGGTTTTATTTCTATTTTTTTAATTTAAAAATAATAATGTATTTTAAAGGATAAATTATAATCACAACTGTTCCAATTAAAATTATGCTAAATTATACATGCATCTAGAATAAATCATGCAGTAATTTTACTAAAATATATTTCCAAATAAATGTCATGATTATTTGTTTACAAATACCTATAAATAATAATTTTATTATTTTTTATAAAATTATCTTAGAAGTTGTTTAAAAGATAATTATCGATTGATGGACTTTATAAAAAAATCATAATGAACTTCATTAAACTCGTTATAAAATTATTAATGTTATTTTAAATGAGTTAATTTTTTTCTATCTATGTAAACATCTTTTTTATCAGAAAGTCATATACTTCTAATTAAGCTTTATGTTAGCCAACACTTCAACTTAGTGTAAGATTGATCTCATATTTGTTGTTAATTCATAATTTTCGTATATTTTAATTAACTTAATTGATTTGTAAATAAATTTCCATTGGGTACAGTGCTCAATATTAAAGATAGTCAACAACTTGATTCACATTTAAGGAGATGAGAGGATTCTCACCTAACATGAAGTTTAATGGAAAGGTATTCACATTTTTGTAAGGACAACTCTATCTTATTTTTTTTTTCTTTTTTGGTGGTTCTTAGTTTTGTGGATAAATATCTGAAATGTATTAATTAAATAATGTAACAAAAGGATACAAATTAAATGTTTATATGCTTTTTATAATATTTTTTTAATAAAACTACAAGTTATTACACACATATTTTTTTGTTCACGAATTACTATGCTGTGCCTGTGGTGTGCCAATTGAAAAATACAAATACAGATTTTCTATGAAAGAGAACGTACGTCTTATTTTGCTACAAAATATTGACTAGATACCTTTTAAAATATTCAAAGAAAAACCTTGCTAATACTTTGAAAATTTGAGTTTGAAACTTGGAAGGGACGAAGATGTTGACAGAAAATCCTAAAACTAACAATTTTACTAAAAATACCATGTTTTCTTTTCCCCTGATTTTAAAGAGCAGGAACCATGCTCTGCCTCATTGAAGCTTTTTGAGTAGCATCATTAACCACTAATGTGGAAAAATTACAGAAGTAAGCTTTTTTATCATCAACTAGTAAATATTGAATTTAGTGGGCTGTGTTTTATTATTAACAATTTATCGTGATTTGAGACAAATTAAACGAAAAATAATTTTTAGTTAGAAAAGAGAATAACAAAGGTAAACAAAAATTGAAAACTATAGATTAAAATAAATCAATAAAGAAAAAAGAAAGGACTCCAACATTGGAATCTGCCAATTGATTT
>Ga0099825_1003222_pt1 | contig 21764 bp, 14 predicted proteins | sample SiratroredBW_FD_76838 | JGI IMG/M metagenome (GOLD analysis project Ga0099825, IMG submission 76838) | Root nodule microbial communities of legume samples collected from California, USA - Siratro red BW | ecosystem: Host-associated > Plants > Roots > Nodule | place: USA: California | collected... | reverse complement strand
CTAGATCAACCTGGTCATCCCACAACAATCGGTAACATCATCCGGGGTAATCAACAAACTTAAGCATCAAGTGATGAGTGAGAATAATTTGGAATAAAAAGCAAAACTTATCGAAAATGGAAGAGAAAGAATGAGCGCAGAGCTTCAAAGGAAACGCACCTCTAATGGACTTGAAATCGAAATAGAAGCATTCAAATCGAAGCTCTCGAAGTCGCGAACAAGAGGAAGTAAAAATGGAGTAGAATGAGGTGCAAATGGAGGTCGAAAAGTGAAGGAGAAGACGCCGGAACAGTACCAGGGAGAACGCGCGCAGTGAAGAAAAAGAAAAGTGAAGTAAAAAGGCGCGTTTGAAATAAAATAGACGCACCACGAAGTAAAAAGGCGCGTTTGAAATAAAATAGACGCACCACGTCGGTTCTGGACTCCCAACCGACGTGGTGCATGCCGTGAAATAAAAAAAAATTTACTGTTTACACACCACGTCGGTTACAAAGCCCAGAACCGACGTGGTGTGTACCCTAATTTCAGTCAATTTGCCCCAATTTTTTCACTGTGTGCATTACGTCGGTTTTTGTTAGGCAACTGACGTAGTGAGTAAAAGTCCCACATCGGTTGGGAGCTCTCAACCGACATGGGATTTAAACGCGTATTTAAAAATTCAAAATTTGGTTTTTTCCTTTTTTATAAATACTTTAAGGACGGTTGTTTTCTTGAACCGACGTGGTTATGTTTATTTATTTACAAAAATGTCACCGTATTTTTCACCACGTCGTTTGCTGATTTAACCGTTTTAATGAGGAGACGTTGAAGCCTAATTTTCTACTAGTGTTATAATGGTCTCAGGCCAAGGTTATCAAAAGGAAGAGCGTGAAATTCATGCCATTCTGGCTCTCTCTGACCAACTTCCTTAACGGTGTGTGCTGGACCACATATGCTCTTATCCACCCCTTCGACCTCTATGTTCTCGTAATTAATCCCTCACTTAACTTTGTATATCATTTCTCTTTCCTTTTGCATCTTTACCTTTGTGTATTCATTCTTGCAGATCAGTAACAGTATTGGAGCAGTCTCTGGACTGCTTCAGCTCATCTTGTATGCTTGCTACTGCTGTAGAGAAGACAATGAGGTTCCAGTGTCTCAAGGCCCCAAGATCTTGAAGCATAATTTCTTCTTTTCATTTTCATTTATATTTTTTTATGTTTTTGGTATCTTTTGTATACAATATGCTTTTATATACGATTTTTTAAAGGGTGTTATACTTTGATACTTATCAGATAGATGTAATTTGTAAACAGTAGTTTCAAAGTATAATTTTTTTTTCAAAAGAAATTGTTCTTTCAGTAAAAGAAGTAATTTTAAGTAATTGGATGTTTTCTTTTACACTGATCAGACGTCAAAATACTGAGAGATGTATATTGTTGTTCTTCAATATTAAATATTTGATGTTTTGAACAATGATATATCATGATTTTTTTGATAGAGAAAGAGGTTGTATTCTTTTCTAATTTTTAATTAAGTAAAAAAAATAATCAATTAAGTCAACTAATGCATAATATAAATAAGTCAGCCAAACATGACCTGCACTACATGCGTAGGGCGTCCTGTACTGTTTATAATTATGAAGTGGTTAATGTAAAGATCAATGTTAATCGAAACAGTGTCCTTCTATATATACATATATCCATCTTTTCTTGATAATTCTCCAAATTTTTAAAAAACTGTTCAACCAACTGAATAACTTTCAAACTTTGTTTGGAAAGTAGAAACAAGGCCATTTAACACCAGCAATAATTCAAACCTTATTTACAGAATGTTAATTTGAAATTTTCTTTGTATAAAAATATCCATCTGCACCCACTTTATTGCTCACCAACTATATTTATTAATACCCACTTTATTGCTCATCTTGGAAATAAATGGGAAAAGAGTATAATCAATAAAGGAGTTAAAAAGGGAAAAAAAATCATGCAGCATATTCAAAAAGTAGAGAGATCACGGAGAAGAAAAAAGATAACCTATTCTCAAGAATAACCATCTCTCACTCACCAGTAAAAGAAAAACAATAATAATATTAAAGAAAACACACTAACAGAAATGTTTGATGAAGAGGATGCAAATAAAATGGATATGTTGTCAAGAGAAATGGAAGATATTGTGCGAGATATGTAACCATTTGACCTTTGTTTTCAGTATTTGTTTTATTTTTTCTGAGACTAAATCACTTTAACTAATTTGAAGAATCAAAATATATTATCAAAGGTTATATCAATTCTGAAAGTGATCTTGATAAAAACAAAACTACTATTAATTATGTGTTTATGTTTTATGTTTGAAAGAGAGACAATAAGTTGATTATCCAAATTATAAGATGTTTTAGTTTTGTCTATTATAAAGAGTAAATGACAACTACTTAAGCTTGTAAGGAAGTGAATTCAAAAGTAAATGAAGGAATTCGGACACAAGTAACAAAAGCTTGTTATATATTGTGACATTCTAAATATCTTGCACATTATAAGATATTCTGTCTTTCATTCCAGAATCAAACATGTATTGAAAAGTCTATGTAAGTTTTGATCATACTATGATTTATAAAAAGAATAAACAACACAACAAAGAATAAACATAATGTGAAGATTTGATTATTTTCATCAAAATCTTCAAGTGAGATAATATGAAAGAAAATTCTCACATCAACAAAATTTACTTCAGTATTTAGTTCTCATGTTATAAAAGAAACACAATATTTCTTATTAAAATACTCAAAATTTTTCTTTTTCTTTCTCTATTCCTTTAATATTTGAGAGAGAAATTAAAAAAGAAAATTAGTTTCTCTTCTAAAATTTTTCTTGTAATCATTTTTCTTATTTTCATTATAAGATATTATTGTTTTCTCTTTGGAGTAGAGAAAAAGATATTATAATTGTTTTTCTTTTTAGTAAATTATATTATTATATATTATTTGTTTTTTGTTATCTTTTATTTTAATCATAAATGTTTATGTTGTTAATCCAACGTAATTATTATGTATAACTTCATTATCAAAATACTTACAAATTCGTGGTGAAATTTTAGATGAAATTTCAAATTTTATAACACGTGCATGTCTATGGTCTGTGGGGATTCATGAAATTAGGTTATGAAGGAGAACAGTGGGCAATGTGAATATGATCCAACATGTGTGCTACATTCCTTGAGTTGGAAAGAAAATGCACATAGAAGCACATGTGGCTGCGTGAGGAACGGGCACTGAGTCTGATCGATGTGGGACACTTTCCTTCACCTTCATTCATGCAACGTCATGTGTTCCAACAAAGTAGTACAAAAACATTGAACAATGTACAAAGATTCACAACCACGTGGCTTCACATTCACCAAACCCATCAAATCAACACCCCGCAGTTGTTGACAAATTTAGTATGTTTTTCTTTATTCACTTTACATTACAATTAAAATATAGTTTAACACAATTTTAGATGACTGTTTTTGTATTTGATTTCAAGTTTACAATTAATCTTGAGTTGAAATAGATGTAAATAACTAATAGGAATGGAGTCCATGTTGAGTAAAGTGAAAAAAAAAAAGTTTTGTATTGAATAAAAAGTATATAATAAAATTTGTTAAGTAGATTGTCTTTAAAATAGAAAATAAGAATAATGAATTACACAGCTTTAATTCAATTTTAATCAAATATATAAAATCAATTCCAAAACATGTGTGTGAAAATCTAAGGAGATTCCATTGTCAATTTGAATCCTTCACTTTTTTCTTTTTTCTGTTGGACAGTTTTGGACCTCAAAAAATTGTCTGGTGAAGGTTCACTCCCACCCTTGAAAAATCTCACCTCTATAGTTTTAGTTTACTTTTCCTTGCACCCAAAAGCTTGCTACTTCTCTTGTTCAACCTTCCCACAAACACTGCATGCGTCTTTGACCACAACAACTTCTTCAATTTCCAATTTTCCTGGACACCCTCCATTGCTCTTCCTCCCTAGGTGTACTTTGTGCTGAAGGGTATCTCTATTTATAGAGTTCCATTGTCTTTTGAGGCAATTTTGAACCTTAGGTGTGTGTCTTCAAGAGTTTTTCTGTGGAGATTGGGATAGTGAGAGAGGATGGTGGGTGCTCTGTCTGTTGTGGGATCATCAGTGATGGACTCTCACACTGGCCCTTGTTTGTGTGTGGATGCTCTCCCAACAACAACTAGTGTCAATCTGAAGAGTGGTGGAGATGTTGTTTTGTGCAAGAATTTGATGGGAAGGAAGCACTTGACGAAGCATGGTGGAGGGACTATGAAGTTGAGCAGTTCTTTCATTGATCCTGGAAGAGAGTGGAGACTCTTTGTTAGCAGAAGTTGCAAGAGGCAGCGTAAGGATAGGAGAGTGGCCATTGTCAATGAGCTTGGAGGCCAATATGAAGAAACTTTTGAAGATGTTAAAACGGTAACACGTTTAATACATCTTGTGGTTTTAGATCTGATATTTCAGTGCATGTTTGGATCAAAGTTTGTAAAGTTAAGTTCCAATGACTTTCCTTTTACCAACTGAGTTTTGCAGAAACATAAAATTGAGACTAAACCCGGTTTGTAATCAGAACTAACTGAAAATCATACAAGAGGCTTTTTGATTTTACTTTTTGAATGGACAATAGAGGTTTCTTGCTGAAAACTAAGCATAACCTTAATGATACCGTTTTTGTATTTGGTTTGAGTTTATTATAACTCAGTTTCTCCTTTAGCATTGCTTTGATTTGCCTTATTTAGGGAGTGTTTGCTTCATAGCATATTCTAATTCTAATTTCTAAGACCTGCAGAGCTTTTGAACATTGTATCATTATGGAAAAAGTGTCATTTGTTAGTGAGTTGTGGCTTGCAATAGTAAGGGAGTCCTAAGAAGCTCTTAAACTATTAACCTTCTACACAATTCTACCATGAACTCCTTTCCTTTTCATTCTTACATCAGAAATGAAAATGCAAATTTGTTTACAAAATTGGTTTTCATTCTTATATGGAGGAAGATCGTTTTCACTCATTAGGAGTCTTTTATATTCAATGAGAATATGTTTTTTTTATTACATTTGTACCTTTAATCATCACCAATTTATCTGCTATGATACAAATACACTAAACGCTGTATGCGATCTAACTGATGCATCTTTGGAAACAGCAAATGCTCAACTATTTCACAATCAAGGCTGTGAGGACTGTTCTTCATCAGTTGTATGAGATGAACCCTCCTAAATATACGTGGTTCTACAAGTAAGTGAAGTTTCTATTAATTTAAGGGAAAATGTTTCAACAAAGATTTACGTGCCCATGTGATTATTTAGTCTGAAATGATGTTTTGTATTAAGTCTAAGGTTTAGAATGCATTTGGTTTTGTTTTCAAGATGTTGTGAACCAAGTGGAGAGAATAATATTTTGTTAGTTTTATTATATCCTTTTGCAAATTCTTGAAAACATGACATAGAACAAAACAATATGATATTCTCCAAAGTGAAAATATCTCAACTGAAAATAACAACAAACCAAATGCACCCTGAATCTGTTGTGTATATAACTTGAATTCATTGAATATTTTCCTATTCAAACATGCTAGTAATTAATGATTGCTGGCTATCTCAAATATTTAGATAATTGTTTGTAATGTTTTCTTTGTTGGCAGTTTTGTTGCATCAAACAGACCAGGAGATGGAAAACGTTTTATTCGATCCCTTGGGAAGGTATTCTTCTTTTGTGCCCAAGTTACTTAGTTCATTTGTTGAAAATTCTCTCTAAGGATATATGCTATGTTATTGTGGCTTCTTTAAACAAATTACCATACTCAATCTGAAATGCCTTCTTTTTAATTCCTTTATACATGTCAGATCATTTTATCTTTACTCTAATTGTAAAATTTGTTTCTTCATTTTTACAAAAAGAGAGTAATTAACTGTAGCACCTCCCTACAATTTTTTTTTTTTTATAGCAAATCATTTATTAAAAGAAACTTGAAAGGCTCAATTATCAGTTTTAATCCGCTATATCCTTTCCTTTGTCATAGAGGCTGCTATTCGCTCCACCTTTTCAGGTTGATTTCTGTTTGTTGCTTCATTTTGTTTAAGAATCTAACAGAACTTTAAAAAGCATACTCGTGAGATGGAATTTCTCTTTGATATGTATATATATTATTTAATCATATTATTACTTAATGTGAAATTTTCAAAACACTCTTTCACATCAATGGACATTTAGAGTGTGAAACATGGGTGGTTCGATAACACAAATATCAGAGTGACTTAATAGATTCATCAATATTATGCTAACCGTATCACTATGATAGTGGGATTTTCAACCATCTATTTTGAAAACGTTGCTTTAATTATTTATTATTAGTTTAACACATGGAGGGTAAAGAGTTATTGTTGCATGCCACTTCAGTTCATTTTCTGCTTCAGTTCATTTTCTGCTTATGCCAAATTTTAAGAACTGTGAGACGGCCATGCAGTATGCCTTCAATATCAAATTTTATTCACACAATTTCCAAATTTCAAATAAACATGAAATTTAATTGTTGTAATTTTCAAAACTTGTTACATCTTGTTAATGTCAATGATGTGGTATATCTGCTCTTCCAATTGATAGGAGCAACAAGAGCTTGCTGAAAGAGTGATGGTAACTCGGCTTCACCTTTATAGTAAATGGGTCAAGGTAATAGAATTGAATAGCTCTCTTTCTCTGTATAAATATATATCGAAAGAATTTAAATGTTTTGTGAAGGTATGACGAACTTAACAACCATTGTTTGTGCAGAAATGTGATCATGCTGAGATATACAAGGAAATATCTGATGAAAACTTGGAGTTAATGAGGGAACGACTCATGGAGACAGTAATATGGCCCTCAGATGATACAAACACGGAAAAGATTGGCTGATAAATTCATCTCACATTTGTAGTTTCTGTCTTGAGCCTCTTCCTAGTCTAGGTATATTTTTTTTTTGTTCCAATATCATTCTGTTTTGCTTCCAAAATTGTTAGTTCTGTCATTTTCCTTTAATAGGATTCTCAGTTTTACGTGATGTAAATTATGTATATAATTGTACCTTCTTAAATACACCGTTCATTATATAACGCTAGTTTCAAATGAATTTACAAGTGCGTTGAAAATTACCTTGTCAATACATAAACCACTATTTATCCCTAGATCATGAGCCATATCAGATTCCAAATTAACTGGTTGAATTAGTAAATGGTAAATTTAAAATTGAAATGGCTACTAAATATAAAATCGCAAAGGATACGTTATATGCCTTTTTGAAAACAATATTTATTTTAAATCAATTATTAAATGCTTCAACTTTTTTTTTAAATTATTTTTCATTTAAATATTAATGTTTAATTTTATTATTTTAATATTTCCATGTTTATGTATTTTTATATGTTTTTGTTTAGATAAAAATAGATCATCTATTTTTCTATAACAAATATATATATATATATATATATATATGTATGTATAAAGTTTTTTTTATCTATGTTTATGTAATTAAATTAATTTTATTTTTAGAATTTTAATAATAGATGCATTTCAGATTTTATGTATAGCTTTTATTATTCAAGAACTAGATACCTTCTAGATTATTCTAGTTTATAAAAGAAAAATTAAGTTTTTAGAATATCAATCCTTATTACTACATGACTAGATTCTATGGTTCATACAAACCTTTCACGTGCGAAATATATTAAAAAAAATGTGAAAGTAGAATAGAATTTAAAAAAAAAACAAAAATCCTTCACGAGGTGTTTTAGGTATTGTTCGAACAGAGTAATATTTAACCCTGTGAAATCAAACACGAAAAATGTTCTATTACAATATACAAATAATTGAGATCAATTTATATCTCCTACATGCCACGAAAAAGAAGAAATATGACAGATTCCATGTTTCCCCATCAATTTTATTTTTCGAGTTATGTAAATAAAAAATCCGTTATTTATATGTATACATTCCCTCTTTAAATATTTGTTCTCTGAAATAGATTTTTGGGGAGATATTGGAACCTCCAAATCAGTAATCAGTATGACAATTAGAACTACTATTTTCATTCAAACAGCAATTTCAGCCAGGGTAATAACTTGCATACATAATAATACAAGGTTCTAAAAATGAATCTCATCCATACTCAAAGCTTCAAGTGACCTCTCTCTGCCCGTGGCAGGATGAATGTTTTTATAAGCCATTTTTGGACTAAACTTTTCAAGTTTCTAAAACCATCTACGACGTTTTTTTTAAACAATAATATAAATTCTTATGTCAAATTGAACATGTTTTTTCCATGACATCCCCATCCATATACCATTAACTATCACTGATATACCATTAGCATATCTATCATAGTAATTATTTGTAACTAATGTCATGGAAAATGAGAGTGAGAGAGTACCATTTTTATACACCATAGTAATTAATTTTTCCATCTAAAAATTTCAGTATTTTCTGTAATTCAGTTCGTGTCAATGGATTGAGCACCAACTAAGATCACAGAATGAAGCTGAAGCTATCAGAAAAGAAAAAAGAAAGGAAAAAGAAACTCAAAATACAGCCCATTATTCAGACAACCATACCAGGAAGCTAATTATGGGTATTTAAAATTCCTATGAATATGCATTTTGGAACAACATCAAGACCACAGAAGAGAATGATGAATGAACAAAGTTGCTCATTCTTCATTTTTGGCAGTGACTGCAAAAGAGGTTTCATCCTCAAAATCAATGGCCAATTTGTTATCTGCATCTGTAAATGTCATGTGCATGCAGCTGACCAAAAATGCTCAACACAACATAATCGAGAAATATTGTTAAGCTTTTTGTTTGGAACGTCAAAACGTTCTCAGATGGACGGAAAGCGTGGGTGGCTGTCCTTTTTTCAAATTTCAAGAACAGAATTCAAAAAGTAAGAATAAAGAACTTACCGATCATAACTTGACCCTGCATCCTCACCAAATATAGCCACTACCACCATGAATCGTGATCAGCATCATTATAGTAATGGTCATCCCCCATAAATATTAATGAATTTATCTTTCTAAATTGACAAAATATTTTGAAAATAAGAATAAGTTTCCTTTAAAAATTGTTCTCATACAAAATATTGGCATGTAACGAGAAAATTACAAGGCATGCATGAATGCCAGAAACGTAGACAATTATGCTATTGTCAATATAACCAAAATAAAATTGAAACTCGGTTCTAATTGACATTTACTACTCATATCTTACAACACTAAAGCCTGTGAAACTACTATGAGTCTATGATCACCTGATTTACAAAAAGTAATACATATTGTGCACAAGAAAGAAAGATGAGATTTGAGGGTAACCTGGCCAAGAGTGCTTACAGAACCACAAAGCTCTGACACTGCCCTGACTGGTTAGAAGAAAGAGTAAACCCCTACACTGGTTCTCAAAAGATCAATGTGTTACCACATTAGTCCTCTAAAGAGTCCTGCCACCCAAGTAATCTATTCAAAATATATAAAACAGTAACCTAATCCGTCTTTTATGTATCACAGTTTATCATGTGACGACATTTCGGGTCCTTTTAGGGAATATACTGTGGACAAAAATCTTTGAACGGCTTATGAGGTCACACTGGAATCGATGGGAGACCAACTTAGGAGTTTACTCAATGATAAACTAAAGCATATTGATACACCTGCAAAGGAAACAAAAAGAGGAAAAAAAATGCAATTTGATACATTAGAATAGCAATAACATCTTCTGTGCCAAGGTATGGCAAACAATGTTAGTGAAAGGAGGAAAAAACATTGTAGATCACTAATTGAAACATACCATATTGAAAGCTGATGCAGAAGGCCGGAGACTACATTGTATAATAAAGAACACATGAGAAAATAAATTCTATCAATATCCCTTTTCTTGACTTTGTTCTTAGCCAAAGGACTTGGAACAGAGGATTTTAGTGCACTTAACTATCACCAAAAGCAATTATCTGTCCAAGTGCAAGTCTCGCACGAAGCTGCATCAACAGAAGAGCATTTACAAAACAACTACTTAACAGTACAGAACATAAAAAATTCAGGATGAAGATTAAAGGACCTTCACATCCATGCAAGAATCATTAACCATCTTCTTTATTCGAGAAACAATGCCAAAACTACGCAGATTTACAATCCGGCCAAATGCACCAGGACTAGCAGGAAAAGTGAGGTTTACTACAACCCACACTGCAGCTGTGCGTAAGCGACTGTCAGGACTCTGCAAAAACTGCTCGAAGAAAAAGTGAGACCCATTCTCATCTTGAGGGAAGAGTAGCTGCATAACTGCTTCCTTATGAAACTCATTGCCACTTGCAATATTGCTGAGAATATACATCCCCTGCATGGAAAATAAAACCAAAAGGCATATAATAAATAAACAACTCAAGAACGACTGTAAAGTGTGGAAATCTATATCATCACTCTATACAACAATAATTAATTTCAGTAGCTAATTCCAACCTGTATCCCAATTTCAATTTTTGAAGATTTTTTTAATTGTCTTCCTACAGCATCTAGTATGATACCATCTTCAGCAAAAGCATGCTCAACAGAGTACAGACATCCATCAACAAAATTGCGAACAAGGGCCAGTGCTTGTTCTTGAACAGAAGGTTCAGAGTCTACAAGGTATACACAATCAAGGTCAACTTATAGGAAATAGTTACCAATATAACAGCAAAAACCTGAAGTGCCAATAAATACCACAAATAAGGCTAGCCATTGAAGATGCTGTTAACTCCACAAAAACTCCTTCCTTGCATATCGTGTCTGCAAGGAATACCATGTTCCTCAATGCCCATACAGCATTTAACCTTAAAGATGAATCCATTGACTTGGTCAATTGCACAAGCTCTTTAATGCCCCCACATTGTACGAATGTTGATTTATGTGGCAAGAAGTCAACCACTATATTGCTGATGGCACCAAGGGCTGCAACCTGGAAGATAAAACAGAAAAGGACCACCTTACTAAGCTTCTATAAATTTACGAGGCCATGTCTGCTTAATTACAATTAATCAGAATATTTTTTGTCAACAAAAGTCTTTGGGTGAACAGGACGATGACTGGAGTCTAATTAAAGTTAAGCTTCCCAACAAATTTTATAGCCTTTGTGATAACCCCATACCATGCAAGACTAAGATACAAAATGGGTGAAATAGCATGCAATCTTATAATATGATCACCAATAGAACAATACAACACACATTATCCCCTTGAGACAACCTCATTTAATGTGAGACATAACAAGTACAGTGCTATGAATTTGTCTATCAATATCAGTGCTTCGAGTAACAGCCTTTTTTAATGTACAGAACATAAATGTTTCAATTTAGATCAATGGAGAATAGCATCAGAATTATCATCACAATACCATAGACATAGCTACATTTACGAGCAACAGATGTATATTCAATCTTTCTTTTGCTCTGTACCCCTCAATTTTTAAAATTTTAGAAGTTCGTCCTTTGGTATGATATGCATGTTCCTTTAATAAATTTAGAAACTACTCACAATAGCATAATCAGAAAAATGAAAATTATAGATGCGTCCAAAATACCTGGACAGAAGTAGAAAGATCAGAGAGAAGCTGAACCAAAGGAAAAACAACCCTTTCATTCATAAAACGACCTGCACTCAAATTCTGAACAGAGTTTCATAAGAATTAAACTGCACATAGCACTAGCATAATACACTTCAAGTGCCAGACGTCATCTCATGTTACATACCTTGATTGAGCGAGAGACACTTCTCAAGCAAATGCAAGCTGCAGTGCGTACACTGGCATCCTCATGAGTTAAGGCATCAATTACTAGGTTCAAGACCTGTATCACAAACGTGTATAAGAAGTTGAAAGTGGACTTGGGATTTGAAACCATAGTTGACTAGTGCAAGCCTTATTATAACTTCATCCGTAGGTAATTTATTAGTGCAAGCCTATTTATAAATTCATCCATTGAAATTGAGAAGACACACCCGAATTGGCTCTGGTCATCTATCAGGAAGAAATACAGCTTTGCACTGACTCAAACATGTTCAAATGGTAAAATGGGGTGGTATAAAACCTCTTTAGACAACAATAAATGTCCAAAACCACCAACAACAATAAATAATTATAGCGGTCACCACAGCACTTTGTCAACAATCCATTTATAGGGGGTGCAGAAATTTCCATCGTTATGGCAGATTTTAGAATTCACCCCGGTAGGATAAGATTCGTTGTTGTTTATGGCAGACTCTGGGTTACAATGTCAAAATTAGTTATTTAGTTGCAACTTGCAAGGTTGTCAATCAAATTAATGGTAGGAACAATAAAAATGGCATCGTAACAAGTTGCTTCTCCTGAAATACTTTTACATCTGAAATATCAGCAAAAGTATATTTACATGTAAAATCCCATAGACGTGGACAGAGTATTGCTAGAAAGAAAATAATGAGCTAAATAAATTAAAAATTATTTCAGTTAAACTAATATTGCTCTAGAAAGCAAATGCAGTACGTATAGACATGCAAGAAACTACATGTAAACACACAGGTACCAAGACAAAATGAAAAAAAATAAATAAAAATAGAACTGTTAATAACCCATGTACAAAAATAAAGAAAAACCACATCACTATTCTTATTAGCAAGTCTATTAGTTTCAGGATTCTTAATTCGTATCCTGTCAAATTAGCTATAACCTATGACGAATGGAGACATTATGTATTTGATACAACAATATGTTAATATTTGAAAATATAGGATTCAATACTTTAAGAGTAATTACAAATAACTACTATCTAAATTAAAAATATAATTTTTACTTCTACATATTACTAAAAATAAAATAACAATGGTAACCATACAGATTCAGGAGAAATATAAAAATATAATTTTTTCGACAAAATTAAAAATATGATTGTATTATATAACAATGAAATATATTTTACTCCATGATAGTTAATATAATAATAACAGAAATTTATTAACATTATTAAGATGAAATTTTAACATAAAAGTTTAAATTCTACTACAACTTTTGGTAATTTCGGTGCAGTGCAAAAGAGGATAAAAAAATAAATATAAAGTTATAAAAGGTTTCTTGATATAAATATTAAAACATTAATTTTTAAAATGAAATACAGTTTTCAGTTACATTAGTGCAGTGCGTAAGACAATAGTAGCAAACAAGGTAAATATAAAAGTAAGAAGAAAGGCAAAAACCACTGTCGTATCTGTGTGCAGGTACACACAAGTGCAACCACCGTCATTTCCCTCAAGACTCTACGTTTACTATCAAACATGTGAAACTGAGCTTGTTTCTTGTTTGAAGCAATTTGATTATTCGATTATCTAAACAACTTGCACAGGTGCCATATCAGCAAATAATAAATCTTCAAAAATTCGTGTCCAGTTTTATCTCAATGTATCTGATATTTTAATATTGATTTTTCAAATAAAATGATAATGTATACTGATGGATATATATCTATCCGGTATTTGAACGTATCAGTATTGGAAAAATATCCAATTGTGATAGAGGGCAAAAACCACATATTGGTGCATACATGTCTCCAATCATACACTAGATACCTTTCATCCTTGTGAGCACCCTCGCCTATGGTAATATTATAATGAATGACTATAAAAATGACTTAGTGAAGCTTTTTCTTTATAGCACTCATGTCTCAATTTTGCAGTAATGAATATAATCATGCATGTGGTCAAAAACAAAAACACGGACACAAGCAACAGACCTGCAACGAAAGAAAACTAGACCTGCAGCACTCCAATTTTGAGCAAAGATCAGCCAAGGCCAGAAGTACCCCTTCAAGCCTTTTAGGATGTATGGGATGCTTTTGCAAAAGGCAGTTGAACTTATTAATAGCATTCGCCTCAAACGCTAACTTCTGCAAATCTTCCTTCTCTGCAATTAAACTTGAGAAAGCAAAAGAAGCTTCATCTCCAACTTGACCAGAATCATCAAGGAGCTCAAGCAAAATGTAGACCAATTTGGTTTTGATTCCTATATCTTGGAGATAGCATGTCGAAGAATTCTTCACAGAAATCAAGCACAAGCAGGCTAGTAATCTTGTTCGAGGATATTTGTCTTTAGTTAATTCAGTAACAGAATGTAAAGCTCTTCCACAACGAAGTTCAACGAAGTTAGAGACAGCTGCTGGGTTGTCTCTAAGAATTGCAGTTATCGACTCAAGACTAGCATCTCGCTGACTTAGAGAACCATCAAGAAGACTAATAAGTTTCTCTAAAACACCGGCATGGCATAATATATTTTGTTCCCCAATTGTCTTGCAAGAATGAATAACAATGCCTGCACCTAGCCCAGTAAGATTTTCATTCTCACTTTTCAATAATGAAAGAAGAAATTGCATGTTTTCCTCTTGAAAAAAATCATACTTTGGAGCTAGTTTTGATTGATAAATCATTCGTAAAGAACGAGCTGCAGCATCCAAAACCTGATAAGAGGGAGAGAACAGGTGATTAAATTGGCATTCCAAATGAAAATAGCATCAAAAAACACAAATAATGAAGTCAACATTTCGTATTTATATCTTTCCAACAAAGGACTGCCATGACTACACTGGTTCAACTTTTGCTCCTTTTGCATTACCTCTCCACATTGTCCTAATTCTAAATCTCGAAGACACTGAGAAGGAAATGTAAAAGTTCTTCTCGGCAGCTTGAGGTCACCTTCTGGAGGTCCTAATTCTGTAGGTCACCTTTACCTCCAGAATTCTAAGCCGGCATTGCTCTCCCAACGTGAAGCCGATTTACAAAGCCAACCTCAATCAACTGGCATACTATGAACCTAGTTAAGTTGTTACCCAAACACATGCAGAGCATACAAGTAAATAAAAAACTCAACTTCTCTCGTGTACTAACTTTGGCATCAGAGTCCCTGCAGTGCCACCACAGGAGCACCCATCACTGCATATTTTTCTCGTAGCACGATCCTCGATGGGATCCTATTTGAAACTCCCTCGTGATTCAGTAACACTAGCAAATACCAGTAAGAATTCTACCCACAAACAGGATTGAATACATATCAATAACTCATCACTAAACAGAAACATCGAATAATTAATAGTTAACATCCCTGCTTAATATTCAGTCGGAGGAGATAAACATATAAAATAATAAAATTTATATCAGTGAACAAGAACTAGAAGGATAAACTATATTACCAAAACTATAATTAATCTTCAGAAAAGGTAATTGAATTCCAAAGATGCACTTGGCAGAGAGATTAACTACTTCGAAACGAAATAAAACCGTATAACAGTCAGGATTATAATTTTCAGCTCCATTTGATTACGACGAAGAAAACATAATAAAATTATGAATCAAACAATCCACATTTCGTTTTCGTTCTAAAACTTAAACCAGTAGCACACTGATTACAACACGTATCAATTTTCCGACAAACCAAACATTAAAAAAGTCTAAAAAAGCGGTTGCAAACGGTTGAATATTTGAATAAACCTTCTCGTCGGGAGCGGAGAGGAGTCCGATCAAGCGAGGAAAAGCTCCGGCGTCCAGGACCGCACGGACGCCGGCATCTACGCCGCAGGCGAAGCTTCCCAGCGCAGCGGCAGACTGGACAATGAGGTTGGGGTCGGAGTCAGCGAGCGCAGCGGCGACTGCGGGGACGGCACCGAGCTTGATGTAGGAAAGCTTCTTGGTTCGGTTTCCGATTATGTGGTTCTTCACCTCGCGGATGGCTCTGAATTTCACCGCGCCATCGGAGGATGCGAGGCGGTCGAGGATCGGATCGGAGGATGAGAGGCCCGTGGCAGAAGAAGCGGACGGCGTTGGCATGGATGCGGCGGAGGTAGGCGGCGACGGCGACGGTGACGGTGGTGGAAGCTCGTGCAAGACGGAGGAGACGCTAACTTACAAACGATGGAAGAGAGAGAAAAGAAAGAGGGATAGCAAAAGAGCCTTTTGTTTTTTGTTTTTTTTTTCTTATTTTGTTTTATTTTTATAATATAATAATGTTTTACATTATTATATACGAATGCTTTTAGAGTGTGAGGTTTTGTTGGTGCCAACTACACAATTTATTTTGGTTAATTGATTTTTAATTAAAATCCAATTAATTATTTGATTCTTTGTTTATTAAAACTCAAATTTAATTTGAGGACTCCATCCACTGATTTTGAATTTCAGAGTTGGTATATTTTAGACTTTATTATTTAAGCCTTGTTTTTTTTTATTTTGAAAATGTTTTCTAAAATATATATTATTTAATAATTAGTTTCTGATCCAATTTCCAAAAAATACATTTTTTTAAAGTTAACTGTTGTGTCGTTCTCTTCGTATGATGAGACATGGAATTGACAGGGAGTAACGTGTGCTTTTTAACTATAAACAGGTTTTTGAAATAGAAATTAAATAAAGTGTTTAAAAAAAATAGTTGATGTAGCTTGAGAATGTGAATTAGAGTTGCAATGAGGCATGATAATTTTTTTTGTGTTCCTCTTTTTTTAACTATTGTATATAAAACATTAATAAAATATATAATAAATTTTCTATTAATAAACAAATTCTGTAAACAACTATTTTAAAAAAATCTGGTGTCTTTTACCATCATTTTTAACTTTTTTGTGTATCTCGATTAATAAATTCATCATATACCCCACAACTAAATGGTCACGGGGCACTTTATTTTTTTAAATCATATCCTTCATCATTTAGTTACATATATTATTCAAAAAATATTATTTTCTGTATCACTTTGCCATCCTTTTGAGGAGGACTGCAAAGGTGTTGGGTATTTTTCGAGAAATAACAAGTTATTCCCAAATAAAAAGCTGATACTAACACACAAATTCTGATAAGCAATTTTAAAAAATATCCTTAAAACTTTGAAATTTATAATACATATATGTAAAGAACTGATACTAACACAAATCTGCCAAAGTCACCACTAGGATATTTAAAGTTTTAGATTTGGATACTGCAAAAAGGAAGACAAGAACATGAGTTGAGTATAAAAGTTAATCTTTATGGGTTAGATAAGAAAGATTGTGGTAGACACTATGACTTAGATAAGAAAGATTTGGTATACGCATATAAAAAATATAAGTGGCCTAAAAGTAGCTAGCAATAGCATTAACACAGTAATTTTATTCAGAAAATAATCATTACGGTTATGAATCAAACGCTTCAAGAATCCATTGTTGATATTACGTGATGACTTTGCTTTCAATCAAATAAAAGGGTAAAAACAATTTGAGAAAAAAAGCAAACTTCATCTATCACTTTGCTTTTACTTATACATTTGTAGTTGTTTTTCACTCCATCCTGTGGCCGAAGCGTAAGAGTACAGGGTATGTTTGGTTGGCTTAAACTATAGTGGGATTGAACTAAACTAGGCTTTTCTTGAATGAAACTTTTTCCCTAAGTATTGGTCTTTAGAGTAATAACTTTTTTTTTTGTTTTGGTCTCTTAACGTGTATATTTATATAACCTTGATATGTTTACCATACCAATTTAAGTTGTAACTAATTTTGTCCCTCAAAATATAAATTGCACATGCAAAACTTTTAGACGACGAAATCACAGATAGCCCCTTTTAAAAGTAAAATCCAAATTGTGTATTAACAATCCTTAATGAAACTATGGGTAAGATTGTGAAAAACTCACATATAAAATAATATGGATAGTAAATTTTACTTTTAAATATATATATATATATACTATTTTTTTATCAATAAAAAAACTAAATAAAAAATAAAAGAAATGAGATATGTAAATTAAAAATGTCTTAATTTGGTTTAATTTTAATTAGAATTTGATTTAATCAAGAGAAACTCTTAATTTTAAATTTTAATTTCATTAAGATTTTAATTATATTAACTTTTAATTAAAATTAATTTTGATCAGAATACATACACCCCATAAACAATAAAGTTAATGGTTGGTAAGAAAAACAATTTAAAAAAAAAATTACAATCACACGTTATAACCATAAACTAAGCTACGTTTTTTTTGCTCCATATTTAGACACTTGATATTTACGTTAACTTGTAAAACGAGCAGTACATTGAAACACAATTTGCTAAAAGGAGTTGGGCTTATGGTATGCTGCAAATGTTACGACCACAACTTCTATAATTATGATTAGTGTAAATACATTACCAAAATAAGAGCATTTCCATCATAGGCATGCGATTCCTTAAAACAATTATTTATAATTATAACTACAACTTTATCTCAACAACCTTTATTATGTGATTTATTGCGTAAATTGTCAATATAAAACTCAATTTCAAAGTTAACAAGACAACACCACCAAAATAAAACTCCAATTCTAATTTAATAAGACAACGGCACAAAATACACTCAAGAAAGCGGATATAATTTTTCCACCTGCGACATTTTGATTGCTTACAGTAACCATGTCTAATAAATTACTGTCAAAGCTACTCTGTTGATGATTGTGCATGCATGATACAGCAAAAAAATAAGAATGAAATGCTCAGTAGTAACAGAAATTCGGTACAGATTCTCGTGTTCAAAATATATCAGTTGCAAACTCAAGAGCAGAGTTCAACCACTGTGAAGACTTCTAGTGAACTGTATCAAACACAATTTAAGTGCAACAACCAACCAGATAGAACAAATTGCTGCAACTTGAACAAAGACTGACCAGGTACTTACAAACTCTCTATCTGATGTTTGTAAATCTAAGAGACCATGGCATTGGTTTCATCTTCATCGGCTTCTCCTGTATCACTGAACATATACTGACTTTGATACTCCATTAGGTACTGTGTTGATCTTTTCACATCCAAAAACAGATTGTAAGCCCGATTTATATCTTCCAAATCCACTGCCTTTCCCTTTCGCTTTTGGCATGCCAATGCAGCTGCTGTGATTAGATGAATAGCATATCTCAAGGATGTTTCTACACCTATTTTGGTTAACAAATGCTTTGCACTTTCAGTCATTTCTACTTCTTCCTCTTGGCTTCTGATATCGAGAATCTTGCGAATTTCATCCTCTGTGTAGGGTTGAGTAGAGATGATGAGTAGTCGATCCAGCAGGTCAATGGGAATCCCATGTGGGGATTTGTAATTCGTGCCTCGAATAGTTGTGATGCCTCTGTTGGTAGCAACAACTAATATGGGAGCCATCTCGTTCTCTAGAGCCCGATTCAGGAATGAAAAACACTCTATGTCAAGCATGTGCACCTCATCAATGAAAAGAACACCAGGCACAATCTCTGCCTTTCCTTCTTCTCTCCACTCTGCCACTTTGGTGTCAATTTGCTCTCTGACTTCTGCACGAATTTCACCTGTATCGCCAGTGAAAAGTGCCAGAAATCCCTGTGTTCTGAAATTAATACAACAGAATTAAATGACATGAAGAACTAAAATGTTAACCTGTAAGGCACTTTAGAAGACTAATTAACAAGTATATATCCTTCAACGACAGAGGTATACAGCTAATGACGCTACACAGATAAATTGGAAAACTTAAACAAAAGCTTCTATCTGTTTGGAAAATAAAAATAAAAAATTTGTGGAAAATGGCACTCCATTAAATCATTGAAAAGCACACAACACACATGAATAAAAACTTTCACTACCAGTTCCACTTTATAGGTCTGAATAAACTTGATATAGAGAATAGTGTACTTGCTTCAACAAGGACCACAATCGATACCGAGACAAAACTTAATTAGAAACTCCATATCTGTTTAGAATATATTAAAACTTGGGGATAAAAGGGAACAACACTTGTGAACCAAAGCTTTCACAGCCAATTTCACCAACGAGGATATAATGATCCCTGCACAAAGATATCCATTTCTCCCTCGACAACTTTAAAATTCCAACTCTACTTACAAACCACAAATCAGAATCACAAATATAAATCCTCACATATTTTTATAGAACATTCCAACCCAGCTCAAGGATTATATTAAATTAGGAATTAAAAACATGAAAAACACACGAAATACATAGACCTATCTGCCAACTCAAGACTAAAGGCACATAGCAATACTTTCTAAAATACATGTCAGGATTAACAACAGAAACTAGTTCGAAGATGTAGCCAGTGCCTATATTATAATTGATTACTAAAATTATGACCAAGGATTTAAAAAAAGACAGCAACCCCAATTTCAACCCAAGCTAAGATCTTTGGGCTCCCCACGACCACATTGGGTACAGTTGACTTAATTATCCTACAACGTCAAACAATTGTGACAAAACCAGACAAAACTTAGGTCACGGATTGGTTGCATTCCTTGATATTGCAACTGAAATTGTTACTAACTGTTTTCTAAGACCTTGGCAGGGTTTTAAAATATGTTCTCTACCATCACCATTTCTTCGGCAACAGGGGGGATTTTCGGCCATCCACAACCCGAACGCAACAGCAATTGTAGCCACATTTGCCTTTTTCACAACATTAAGAAATAAAATCTTCACTGGGGTTGAAAATGAGTGAGTCAAGTTGAACCCAACTTGATAAGAATTGGGCTTTAGGGTGCGATTGCAATTGTAGCCACATCTGCTCTTAATTTTTCGCAAAATCAATAAATAAAACCATTAATTTGACTAGGGTTGAAAATGAGTCAAGTCAGGCTTAACCCAACTTGATAAGAATTTGTTAGGCACGTAGCTCAACTCTAATTCAATATGAGACCACTTTTTCCGTATCGCTTGACTCGATTCAAGTTGTGAACAACTCTTATTCGTATTTATGAACTATACAAAACTCAAATTTAGCGCATTTACTAAAGTAACTCAATTTTCAACCAAGTTCAGCTCATTTAGTTAATGAACCAAGTTCAACAAATGGAGTCTCGAACATATTTCAAATTGGTTCAGTTCATAGCCAGCCCTAACTACAACTATTGACTACTGACTAGCTAACCAAATTAAGAAATTCTGAAGAAGGGAATATGAGCAACCTGCTATTGATAACATCAATCTCATGAAGAGTGACGCAATGCACGACCTCCTTCCTCTTCTGCAACTCCCCATCAGGGCACTGCACGAATTTCACCTGCGGCCCCATAGCGTCGAAATCCCTTGACCTAGAAAACGACCTCCCGAGCTTGGTAATCTTCCCGGTGGCCTTATCAATCGCAATAACATCACCACTGCTCACCTTTTCCTTCCCCAGCGCCTCAATCATCTTCGCGCCGAGGTCGTAAACAGTCTCCATTTCGGTGGTTTTCAGCGTGAGTTTCCCGGTCTTGGAGGCGGCGCCGGCCACCGCGGGGCGGTCAATATGGACCTCGACGACCTCTCCCTCGATGACCTCGGTCTCCTCCTTTATGCGCACGCCGATGGCCTTACGGAAGGACTGGGTGAGCGCCTCGGTCTTGGACATCTCGAGGGAGAAGATTTCGCTGGCTGCGATCATGGCGAAGGGGGTTTCGAGGCCGAGGGACTTGGCCATGCCCATGGCGATGGCGGTCTTGCCGGTGCCAGGCTGGCCGGCGAGGAGGACCGCACGGCCGGCAATCTTTCCGTCTTTAATCATGCGGAGGATGACTCCGGCGGCCTTGCGAGCGGCGGTCTGACCAACCATGCCCTCGGAGACGGCGCGCGGCTCGAGTGAGGAGTCAAGGCCTAGACCGCGAATGTGGGAGTGCGCGCCCACGCGCTCAATACGGGTGAGGTCGCGGCTCTCGGAGAGTTTCAGCTCCGCCATGGTAGCGGCGGTGGAAAAGACGGAGGGAGAATAAGGGGTTAATTAG
>Ga0099825_1003221_pt1 | contig 21765 bp, 10 predicted proteins | sample SiratroredBW_FD_76838 | JGI IMG/M metagenome (GOLD analysis project Ga0099825, IMG submission 76838) | Root nodule microbial communities of legume samples collected from California, USA - Siratro red BW | ecosystem: Host-associated > Plants > Roots > Nodule | place: USA: California | collected... | reverse complement strand
TTTTAAGATCGTCGTCCCGATTGCGACAAATATTAATATATTATTTAATACCATCCATAAATTATTATCAGTTCAGTATCTTTAAATTAATGTCTGGTAATCATCAATGTTAATATGTTAGAGACCTATCTATCAAAAAGTTACAACAAAAACTTCAAAAATAAACATATAAGATAAAATCTTATAAATAATTAATTATCCCACACTTGATTTAAATTATTTATTGTAATTTTTTTCAATTTTATTTTGTTCTTCTAAATTACATGAAGAAAACTCAATTTAGCAAGTCGGAGTTAACTTTTTTCTAAACTAATTTACCATATCTTAAAACAACACCTAATATTATATTTTAAAATAACACTCTTATAATTAAAAATTATAAATAGTAAAAATTTAATTTATATATTTTCATTTAGTTTACACAAACATATATAACAAAAATACAAACTTAAAAAAAGGAACTATCAATGACAATTTTGATGTAAAGAATAAATAATAAAACTATCAATTGGGTGAGAACTTATTCAGAATAAAAACGCAGTTACGATAGACTCTAATAATTTACCAAAATCAGTAATTGAAAAAAAAATACTCGTGTCAATAATTTCACTAAAAATGAATTTATGTTTAAAAAAAAAACAACACTCACTTTATTCCTGCCAACTGATAGCATATAACATCAATCAACCATACACACAGATATCATGAAGATAGAATTAATAATATGATTATCACCAAAAAAATAGGAAATATGTGGAACACCAGGCAGCAGCGGCGCACCGCCACCGTGGGGCTCGTTATGTTCACAAATCTAGCATTGTCGGCGCCGACACAAGTCATAAATTACATTGATCATTACGTCACAGTGATTCTCGGGGTGCATCGAAACGATAAACCCCAAATATTTATTCAACTAACAACACACCCTCGAACGTAGGAAATTGTTATTCCTCGTGGCTGGGAAAGCACGAGAACCAATTTCCCCTTCACAGGAATCTTATTAGGGTTGATATAAGTTTATAATTTAATGTTGGTTTTCTTAATCATTTGTCATTTCTTTCTATTTTCATTATTTTTGTTTTCCAACGTGATGCTTTGTAATATGCGAAGGTGTGATCTTCATATTAGGTTTTCCTAGTCCTTAAATCTTCAGTAGGCGGAAGATGACGATGAGTAAAAAAAAAAACAAAAGAGTGGTGTCAGTTCAGTGTAAGAGCATGTAATCTTTATAAGACTGAAGTAAAATTATGAATCTAAACTAAAATTACACATTATAAACAAAACATATAAGATAATCACGAAACTATTAATGCACTCTTAAAACACACAACGTTAACCATCCCAAAATGTCAACATATACTATTATTATAAATACGGACAAAACATTATAGAAACTAACTAGAGATTTCTAAAATATTTATCATGGAACGATCCTCTTTAGATATTCCAAATCTGATTTGATGAAGTTTTCCATCCTAAATTCATTATTTGCACAAAATATATTCCGCCCACTATAACTACTTTTTTAAAAACAAAATCAATTAACAACAATTCACGTATATTTTATACATATAATATGAAAATAGTATTTAAAATTAATTTTTTTATCATATTTTAATTATCTTTTCAAATACATACAAAAAATTAAAATTTATTTTTCAATTATTGTTACAATGATTTCTTATTTTATATACACCATCAATTAAAATATATTATTAATAAGATTAAAGTAATATTAACAATAATATGCAAATAAATTATAGAAAAAAAATATAATATAACAAATATAATTCAAATCCTTTTTAATTTAATAAACTAATGCTAAAAAAAAAGGACCCGTGCATCATGCGCACTGGCTTTAAACTAGTATTATACTAAAATCAAAACCTAAACGTGGATACAAATAAATGAAACATTAAGAGCTATGGGGATTTTATAGCTACTAAAACTAAAACCTAAAATTTGATACAAATGAATGAAACATTAAAGAGGTACGCGGATTTTATGAGCGTTTGGGTGTTCGAAGGGCCGTTCTTAAGGAATTAAGTGTTTTATCCATTACACGTCTTTCACGTTCCCAATGAGCTGGTTTATCCATTCCACGTCAGATGATACAAGAGTCACAGGACAATCCCTGTAATCCACTTTTTATGTGGACCAATCAGTGATCATTCAAATCGGAGACAGTTACACTTTTCATGTTTTCTTATTTCCCCTTTTAAAAATACTACTCTATCCACTTTTGGCAAGTTTTACATAGTTTTATAACTTGTGATAAGAACAATTTCAAAATATAATAAGAATGTTGTGGATAAGTTCCTACAAAAATTACTTTAAATCCTATTGACCTCTTTGTTAACAATATTTGTTAGCTTTTTCTAAAATATTACTTAGCAAAAAGACACTAACATCCAACAATTTGGTGAATTAAAATGTTAATGTGGATACACTAGGCATTTGAATATTTTTGCGAAATATGTTTAGTAATCGTTATGCTTATAATATGAGATGCTGTTTGGTTTTTTTCTCAAGCTGATTTTGTTTATGAAATTAAGGTAAATTATATTATCGAGCTTGTTTATTAATGTAGGTGGACGTCTTTTGAGTGTGGTTTTATTTTAGTAATTAAATTTGCTTTTTTACAAAGGTGATGTTATATCTTAGAAATTAATAAAACTAGAGTCAAATTGTGAGAAACTTTACAAGCTAAATTGTTTTGGAATATCTAATATTTTAAGGTAAAGTAATATTTAAAAGTGTAAAGTAATAGATGTGTTATTGTCTTGATAGGTTTGACATAAAAATTATGAATTCTTTTGGTTGGATTATAACTTTTGTAAGGATATGTGTGGTCTTCAACAAGTTTTTTTATGAGTGAGTCTAGTTTCGTGCCCACTTTGTATTTTTTATTTTTGTTTTTAATATATTTTAAAACTTTTAGAGAGGATTTATATGTATTTGAGTATTCATTTAATTAGGATCGGAGTCATTATAACATGTATTAACATTTTTTATAATAAAAAAGACATAATTTTTCTGAATTGTTTTTGGAAGGAAATATTTTTACATAGATACAATATTATTTATATTTATTGCTTTCTTAAAAAGTTAAAATATTAATTATTATATAGTTGATTTAGGTAGTGAATGTGGCTTCAGTTGATAAAATTCTTGAGTTTTAGTTTTGTAAGGAAATAAATTCGTTAAAAAAAAATATTATTTTGCTAGGTTATAGATAAATGTTAATAATTCAAAGAATAATGTATTTTTCTTGAAGGATAGTATTATTTATTAAACCAAAAAAAGTTTAAAATATAATTAATATTTTAAATAATGATCATAAATAAAAATGTTCAACAAATTTTAAATGGTAAATAAGAAAAAAATCTAATAAATTAATACAGATGCAATAAATGGAACCTACCAAAGTTAACGTAACCGTAGATGGTTTTTTTAGTGGATCACATGTGTTTTTCTTTAGCATGTGTTTGAAATGTGAAATCATGATTTCTAAAAATAATGAATTCCAAGAATTATGAGTTATAAAAGTAATTAAATTTTGTTTAGGTAATAAAATTATTACTCCGTGATTATTTTCTTATAAAATATAAATTAATTTTAAATCTTTCTACATAATCTTCTAACTATTCTTTCTTAGGACATTATCAGCTGCTGTCATTAGGACATTGGTTTAAGAAGTTAATAAATATAATTGTTTTCTTAAATTATAAATTATGTTCGAAACTATAAGGGAATGTATTTAACGTATTGAATGATTTTATTTTTATTTAATATATTTATAAACAATAAAAAGAATTTATAGTAAAAGGCGTTACTCATCTATAAACAAATAGAGTATAATAAAAACCAAATATAAATGAACAAAGACAGTGTTTGATTTTGAAAAGCACGCTTCCCACGCGCGTGTGGAAGAAATTCACTTTGTCGTAAAAATTCAAACATAATGGGCTTTCTTAACCCCATCCCGTTCCTAGACATAATTGAAAGAAACATTATTAGGAAAATTGGGGCATATTGTTCCTAATTTTCCATCCATTTTTTATTTTTTTAAAAAATAATTCTATTTATATATCAATTTTATCACCTAAAATTAAAATACAATACGCAACTTTTATTATAAAATATATTGTATTGATAATTTTATTGTATAACATTGTTAAGGTTGGTTTAATAAACTATAAATACGAGAATTTAGGATGATATCTTGAACCTATTATATATATCCAAATAATCATTATAATATTTTGAATTATTAGAAGTAAAAAATTTGTTATAAGTAAAGCTGGAATAACTGGATTATATGAAAATGTAAAAATAAATAATTCAAAAAAGGGCATAATTTAGAAATGACAAAGTTTGAAAATTTAATGTTTAGGAAGAATTTCGAGAAAATTGAAAATATTGTATCATAAAAACAAGACACTTTTGAACAATTTTTTTAAACAAATTATTCATTTTATTGAAAACTATTCGAATAAGTTAATAAGATAATTTGATATATCATATTTAATAAATGATATTTGGATTTATATAACTTGAAGTAATATCCAAAAAATCTTAACTCAGTATAAAGATTTAAAAACAACCATACTTTGAGAAAATATAGTATTAGAAAATACACATCCAATATGAATAAGCTACCGAACTACAACTACCTAGACATGCAATTTCAGTTATAAAAATGTGTACTACTAAATTTCATCACCAAAACATGCAAATAAAAACCAATGAAAATCCAGAACCAAATATGTATCATTTAAAAGCTCCTAGAAGAAACAATCTAGAAGGAATAATTGAGCACAGTAGCACCGGGGGATAGGTTGTCAATATCGAATTTTGTGTAATCTTTTCTTTATGAATAAAACAAATTGTAAAGTCTTAAACGACTTAAACACCTTTTAAAAAATCATGTCACCTATAATTTATATCACCACGGTTATATGATGGTATAGAAAATAGTATGTTTTTGCCTACTTATAACTTTTATCTTTATTTTACTTTCTCGTGTGATTTATTCTTCTTTCAAAAGCCCTTTATATTATTTATAATTATGTCATTTATCTATAATACTATTTTCTCTTTATGACTCATTTGTTAACTTATTTATAATAATCTTTATTATTTATATTAAAATATTAATGTCGTGAGTATGATTCTTTCTAGAATATAATATTAAACTTACAAAAAAAAAAAAAACATCATGTACGAAAACATGTTTTCCTTGCATCAGTTACTAATTATTAACATCATGCATATAACATTATTAAAATATATTATGTTTGAATTTATCTTGGTCCGTATCATGCACAATGTAATACGGTATACGTTCCAGAATATGTTGTTTGAAAGAATATTACGATGTGAGTACTAAAACTAATATAATTGTTGTAGAGTCAAATTAAAAGAACATATGTGCTTCTGATTAAAAATAATAAGTTTATAATTAAAGTATGATAGTTTAACGTGGTTCCATATTTTAAAAACCTCATTTATGGATAAAACACTTTTTTTTGAACTAAATTATATTTGAAAAAGTTAAGGTTTCTATAATATAATGTTAAATTATACATGAAAATATCATATTCAAATTATGATTTTACTTTTTAAATTTGTGTTAATGTTATAATTTTCTTATTACTTTAATACATTCATCCTATAAAGTCAATGAGTTTTAACCATTACTTTTTTTTCTTACTTTTTTTTTTCTTATTCATGTAACTAAGTCACTTTATATTTTTATTCTCTAGTTTATCTTTAAATGATTTCAGTTCACATCTCTTTCTAAAAGTATAGCAGCTAACTTAATTTGGAGCGTTTTCACTTGATTAGATTTTTTCTGTGAGTAAGTGTTTTTTTCATTTAAAAATATTTAGATTTAATTTTTTCTAGTATTTGAGCTAAAAATTTGTTAGGTTCTCAACTAATCGAGTTTTTAATTGATATTTTTATAATTTAGTTATGTTGTCACATGTTTCTAGAATATTGGTGCATTTGCCAACTCCTAAAATATATTGAAATTTATAATTATGTATAGAATGGTATAAATGATAAAATTGGAAGTAACATATGTGATTTAGTTGGTTTGATTTGTATGATTGTATTGATTTTGAACATTTGTAATGGTTAGAAGACTCAAAATGAGTTGTAACAACAAAAGTGAATAATATATGTTTCCATTTAGTTCAAACAAGTATTTTAAACTAGTAGGATGATTAGTTTAGGTAGAAATTGAAATTTTGTCTTTGGAAATTTATATCGAATTTGAAGTTGATAATGATTTGAGAGAGTTAAAATGAGAGTTGTCAAAATATTAAAAGTAAATTATGCTTTTACTAAATCTGAAATTGTGTTTAAAATTTGTTAGGATAGTTGTTTTGAATTAAAAGAAAATTAGAGTTGTTTTTAGGTTGTTTTTTTAGTCATGCATAGATTTACTTTTTTTTCACATATTTTGTTTCAATACCAAATTATTACTTAAGTGACATTAAAGCAAACTTAATTTTAAGTGTAGAGCATTATTCCTTGAGTGATCAATAGTTGAGAGATAAATCTCTATATTTAAGTTAAGGCTAAATTTTAGAGAGAAAATGATACTGATTACCCTTCCTTCTTTAGAAGATCATGACCTGTGTGATAATTGTTTACTTAAGTGATGATATCTATCATTTAAGAAACATATGATAACTTGATAAGAAAGAAATTGAGAGTAAGTTTGTTTTAAGTTAATGTGTCATTCAACTGTTGATTTCCATTCAAGTGATGACTCTCACTTAAACTACATCATATACTCTCACTTAAACTACATCACATAGTTTGAAGAAACTCTCCAATAAGCTTAACTTTAAGGTGTTCATCTATAAATCACTCAAAAAATTCTTCGTCTTCACTTAAACAAAAATTTTAAACATTTTTTAATGAAATATTAGGATTGAATTATGTTAATATACATTATTGAGATTATTATATAAATGAATATATTAATGGCATGAGTTGAAGTAAGTTTACAAATCTAAAATGGTAAGTGAACCCTTATATTTTAATGTATGTATTAAGTACATGTACCTATAATTAACAAAATTATATTACCGTCATTGTGTCTCTAGCTAAAGTAAGATCTCGAATGATATGAAAATTTGTATATATGAAATAGATGTAGATGTTGAAATATAGAATGTCTTTAACTTATTATGACTTATTAGGCTAAGAATTATATACTTAAGATGAGCTTATAATGAGTTAGGTGTTTTAAATTGTAAATATTATTATCTTTATTTTGGTAGTTTAGTTTTTTTTTTGTTATGTTTAAAAATATTTATAGTTATACTTTATATATGAACAAAATATATAAAAAATTATTAGTTATATATATATTTATTTATTTATACGTGTGGGTTTGTTATGTATATATTCATTTTCCTATTTTCAGCTTTTGAAAACTATTAGTACAAGTTATTTGTATGTATGGAATTTTTGAAAAAGAGGAGTATTACATACTCAATTAAAAATAAGAATATATTATTAGTTAATTAGAAAAAATTATTATACTTTTACTTAATTAGATCCCTGTCTTAAAAAACTTTATCTATAAATAAGAATGGTTGGACTTGATATTATCTTTCTAGTTAGTATAATATTTTGAATTAGCTATACTCGAAACTCGTGATGTATTTTAAACTAATTGACAAAATTTTCAATAGACAAAAATATTTGTATAGAAATGTAAGATGCGACTATTTAAGCTCTATTTACTTATAAGAATATTTTCATTAAGCTTATCCTAACTTTAAATCTATTATTTATTCGGTTATATTTTATTTTTTTACATATTTAGTTTTCATTTTATTTATATGAATATTTAATCTAAAAAGAATGAAACTTAATTATATTCTCTTATTCTTTTTTTTTCATTATATTATATTTTCATTTTTTAAAATTATGCATTTAATATATTTATTAAAAATATTTTTGCACAAGTACGAGTTTTGTAATATTAATTGAATATAATATTCATATATTGGACATACAATTTCAAAAATATATTAATAAAATTATATTGCCTTAACGGCATATATTTTCGTTTCACATAAGTAAAATTATATTTACGTTCTTTTTTATTTAATTATATATAACTTAAATGATTTAAACCTTTTTAAAAATCTAAAATAAAGTTAAGATTGAAAAAAAGATAAAATAGTTTTTTTTATACTAATTTTGAATATTAGTACGATTATTAAATAAACTAAAACTAGTAAAAAATTAATCTTTAACGTTTGCGTATAAAGATAGTTAAAAGTAAAAACGACGTTACAAAAAATATAGTGATATTTTTATAAATAAATGAACATTCATAACGTTGGTTGGAATAAAACTGACGTTGTGATATGAACACCACGTCAGTTAAACACCAAAATCGAAGTCATGATCACTCTGATAATTTGATAAAAAATTGGATAAAATTAGGATTCAATATACAACGTCGGTTAGAAGCCTAGAACTTACGTTGTGGTTCATTACAAGGGTCATTTCCCTTCCACGCATTCGCCAACTGAATGGGGTACCCAAACGCTTCAGCGATATGAAGCAAAACCATGACCCTAGAATCGCAATCACCGAGAGTATCGAGGCAAAAGCTATTGATGTCGGCGAGAGTCACATTCACACCCTTTCCAGAAGCAGGCACAGGCCCTTGAAGCAAGTTGTTATCCAATGAAACATTCTTTAAACTCGAAAGACTCGTCACGGAAACAGGAACAACACCGGTTAGCTGGTTATCTCGGAGCTGCAAGTCAAAGAGGCCCTTGCACTGGGACAAATCGAGAATGGAACCGGTGAACTGATTCTTGTTGAGCCAGGCCTGGCTCAACTGCGTCATGTTGGAGAGAATGGAGAGAGGGTAAATTGCCTGTGAAGTTGTTGTAGGAGAGGCGAAGGTTCTGAAGAGAGGGGAGTTTGTCGAAGATGTTGGGTAAGGGACCAGAGAGGGAAGCAATGGCGAGGTCGAGCTAGATTAGGTTGGTGGAGGAGGTGAGGTCGATTGGGAAGGTGCAGGGGGAGGGAAGGGTTGGAGGACAGATGAGGGTTTGTAGGGAGGTAAGAGCGGTGAAGGTGGTGGAAAAGTTGTTACAGTTGAGGTAGGCCGTTTGGAGGGAGGAGAGTCTGGCGAGGGAGGGGAGGGGGCCGGAGAGTGCGCTGTCTTAGAGAGAGAGGATGTGGAGTTGGGAGAGGGAATTGAGATTGTAAGGGAGTGTTCCGGTGAGCGATGGTGAAGCACCACGTCGATTTTCTGGTCCAAACCGACGTTGTGTTGTGTGTCCCTGATGTCGGTTGTTTAACCGACGTTATATTTAACGTTGTCTTGGTCAACGTCGGTTCGGGACCCGACGATAAAAGCCTCCCAGAACCGACTTGAAAGACCTTTTTTCCACTAGTGTAAATTATAATCAAATTTTAAAGAGAATTTTAAAATATTATACTTTTAAATATAAAAAAGAGTTATACTCTTAAATATAGAAAAAAAGTTGCCTAATATAATTTTATATATGTATTAACTTTATATTTGTTAGGTATTCAAGTGTGAGTCTAAGTCTTACATTGAGTAGAAGTGAGAAAGTTGAGTAATATATAAGAAAGAAGACGCACAAACCTAATTAATGACTTAAGGTTTTGGGTTGAAGGTGGTGTCATTCTCTTATGTAGTTTGGCTCATTTCTGATTCTTATTTAGCTTCTTGGTGTTTCGTACTCGAATTTTTTCAACAAGTGGTATAAGAGCCGATGGTTCGTCTTTGTCACCATACGGATGGGCTTAGTTTCACCCTGTATCGAAAGTCTTCTTGACGGATGTTTCAGGCAAGTGTGTCCCGTTTGAGTGTGTAAATGGTGGTACAAGTGAGAGAGAGTGTACCAATGTGAAAGAAGGACTCTCACTTGAGAGAGAGATTGTTAGGTATCCAAATGTGAATCTAAGTTTCACATTGAGTAAAAGTGAGAAAATTGAGTAACATATAAGAAATAAGACCTACAAACCTAATATTTTTAAAATTTTAAATCAAAGGGATATAATTCTTTTATATGATTTGACTCATTTCTCATTTTTATTTAACATTTGAGATTTCTCATTTAGATTTTTCCATCAATATTGTCACTTCTCTTGTAAAAAAAAATTTAAGCAAACAATGGTTATATGAATCTCTTTGGGGTTAAGAGAAATAAAAAAGATAAATAGGTTTTTAAGACTCAGACAAGAATACGATATTAGAAGTTTTGGGAGTGACTTTATAATTATCAAACACTATTAATTCATGAGAAGGCTTATATTCAATATTTTAAATAATACTAAATTAAATAAAAGTTCCAAATACAAGAAAAAGGCCATTCTTTTCATAAATAAACAAATATATGAATCGAAGTACTAATATCTATCTTTTCAATGGACAAAAATCATCCAAGATATTTGTGAACCAAACAATGACAGAGCACTAAAGATTGTCTGATACCAAATTTTACTTCAATTTTTTCATTGTTGAATCAAAAAACCTATCATGGAATGGCACGTTACTGTGATTGTAGCGGATGGATTCTTGTTTTGCTAAATATCTTCTTCACCGTACTAATCTCAATGATTGCTAATATAAGATTTTATGTTTAAGCTATGCCAATCAGCAAAAATGCGAATAAGAAAAACATATTTTCTTTCAAAATATTAACTTATTGTGGCACTCATTGATTCCTTCTGCAACTAGATATACTCATTGCTTTGCTGTATCAATAATATAACTCACAGCTTTAATAATTTCTTTTATCAAACAACTTAAATCATTTAATTTTATAATAGATATTTATAAAAAAATAAACGTACTAGTAATTTTTTATCAGACAGATGATTTCTTAGTGTAAGGCGGGGCAATTTTTTTTTTTAAAGAATACTTTCAAATGTATTTCTTTTATAATTACATCATCAATTCTTTTAGATAATATCGTTTTTAATTGATATTAAATAAAGAAATTATTTAATTTAGTTTAGATGAATTATTTATGAAACACGTAGACACCATGAATTTTAATATATTATTTTTAAGACACTTCTTAGATTAACCATTATTGAAAACGATAAAATTATAAACGAGAATAATTAAATATTTTGTACTATTATTTCTAATATTTCTCTTGGATTAATTAAATATAAAATTAGATATATTTCAATAATAATTTATAACAAGTTTACACGTACAACTTCAACCAATAATAGGGGAGAATATAGATCTATGCGGAAGTACTGTACATGTGATAGACTTGCACTCGATAATAAGCAAATTAAGACAATAAATATGACATTGATTTGATATTCACTTTCATACACATAGCAAATTGGCTAGCTCTGAAATCCATAATCATTAACTTTTTTCATTTACTTTTACTTAAAAAATTTGATTTTTAGATATCTTTATCAAACATTCGATCATCAATCAAAATACATGCATAAAGTATTATATCTATAAATGACACCATGTAAAGGATAGATAATAAATAGAATATAATATTATGATATTAATTACATATATCATCATTTAGAATACAATCTTATCTTATTCATAAATAACAATATATATCATATGAAAGATATAAATTACAACACAATATTATCATATTAATTACATGTATTATTATTTAGAAGACAATGTTATCTCATTCATAGATAACAACATTACACATATAAATTAAAAAAATTATATTATCACATTAACTACATACATCATCACTTAGAAAACAATGTTACAGATTAATCACATATAACCATATATATAAGTTAACACAAAAAAAATCAACATTATCATGGTCATTAGCTCACACCTAAATGTAGGAGCTTAATCTTAAATTGCAGTGAGTGATGCAAGTAATCATTACATTTTTTTTAATGTAATCATTACATATTCTTTAAGCATTATTTAAGTATATGACACTATTTGAGTGATATCAACTTAGAAAGCAATTTTTTCAAAAAAAACTTAAAATGAATATCAAAACTTTTATCAAAATATTCCCCAATCTTCTCATAATATACTCATAAATCACCAACAAACATCCTTTTAATCTATATTAGGTTTATTATTTTCCAAATATAGGTAGATTCTTTTTAGAGATCTCACATAATCTATAAATATAACCAAAATATGATATACAAGTGGAGCACAAACTTTATCTTACCATGTGTTATTTTGTAAGGTTGAGTTAAAGTTTGAAGTTCACTTTAAGACATCATAACTTATCAATGTATATATTTGCATAGGTTTATCGTGTCATTCGTAATCAGTATCCTTTTATTTTTACACTCGATGTCCTCAATATGAGAGTGTGTATTAGAGATTTCATATTTTTTAAAATATGATTAAAATATAATATATAAATGAAGTGCAAGTCTCACATTACCAAATTGGTTTTGTGATGTTAAGTTAGATTTAAAATTTACTTTTTAAGAATTATCCAATAACAAAACACTCAAATATCAAATCATACACCATCAATATAAACATAGTTGAGTATCCAAATATCAAATCATACCCCAACAATATCTTCCATATCTAAACACACACAAAGAAGATAAAAAAAAGAAATAAAACCCTAAACCATTTACTTAAATAAAAATATAATTAGCTAATTTTAGTCGTCATTGTACTAACTCCTCAAATAACGTAATCTAATTGTATAATATTTATTTTAATTATTTTTTAAATTGAAAAAGAGTTTAAAAAAACTATAATTTTAGAAAAATAAATTTCTTAATGACAATAAAAAATCAACACACTCACACACACACACACACATATATATATATATATATATATATATATATATATATATATATATATATATAAAGTTTATTTATAAATTTGTTATTTTTTTTATTCATTAAAAATTATTTAAGAAAACTTGAGTGTTACATACGAAAATAATTGAAATTGTTTAATAAAGTAGAAATAAAATGAGAATGTTTTAAAAAAAAGTTTGATTCATCATAGTACTTTCCACTCACTTTTTCTTGAATACTAATTTTTTATTACATATTTCCATTCATATATATATATATATATATTATCTCTATTTAATGTATTTCTTTTCATCCAACCATATGGAAATTAATTTAGAAGGCAATGATAAGAGAAAGGAGAGGAAGGATATTCATTTATAAAAAAAAAAGAAAAGTAAATATTTTGTTCATGCATGCAAGCAAGGAAGGGAAAAAAATGGTAGCAACTTAAATATCTGTCTTTTTCTTATGAACTTTGGAGAGAAAAAGAACATGATGATATTAAACAGGTGAAAAATATAAAAATATCTTTATTTATTAAAAATTCAAACCTGATTTTAAGCTCTTAGAAATATGACAGTTTATATTTTAGATTTTACAAATGTTTTTGTTATTTTTTACATTCGTAACAATATTTAGGGTTCGTTGTAAAAAAAAACACTTTTTTACTGTTTCTTTTTAATCCTTGTTATTCAATACAATTATTTTAGCACTAAAATAAAATATTAATTAAGATAATTAAGGTAATAGAAAATCTAAAGTTGAGATAATTAAATTATTGTTGGTAACTCAATTTAAGTAATATATTTATGTTTTATAAATAAAATAATTATATACAATTTTTTTATAGTTTTCAATACAGCATGAATAATTTTTTTTTACAAAACATTATTTAAGGAAAGTAATTATATATGAATGTTATTTTATATTACTTAAAAATTATATGCATTTACAATTTTATATCTCAAAATGGATGAATAAACAACTATATTTAATATATTATGAATACAATTATTTTCTACTTAGTTTTGAATTGAAGTAGGATTAAAAATAATAATGTCATCATTTTTACTGTATATAATTTTTAATGTATAACAGTCACTAATTTTAAATTTTTTTAAAGCACACAAAAAAAGTCATTATTTTTGTATTTGGAGATACAAGTACTGTGTTATATGTTAAAAAATAATTTATTTTACAATATTATAAAACTTGAATTATAATATCAAAATAATACATCAAATATAATTTTCAAAACGTGTTATTATTGAATAAAAAAACAGGAAAGTTATTAAAAACAATAAAATAATAATGTTATTAAAAATTGAAAATAATCTATATGTAATTATCTTGTTTATATAAAATAGTATGGCCATTTTATGTTCGTAAGAATGATTTTTTATTTATCACAATCAATATTTTTATTACCTTAATTACATATTTTTTTATAATTAATAGGGATGAATAAAAACAAATACAAATAATTTTTAGAAAAAACTAAAGTAAAACCAAAGATACAAAATATATACAAAAAATAAAAAATATTTAAGTATTTATTATATGTTTTTTAGAGGTGTATCTCTTTTATTTCATTCTATTTTCTTAAAAAGTCAAAAGAATTTTAATAAATCATCTTATTTGTTTTACTTTTTATGTTTTCTTCCTTAACTAAAAATGGATAAACTACACAGTGGCACATCCTCCTCCATAGTTTTTTCGTTAAAAAAAAAATTCTTTGGATTCTGTTTTTCACAGTGATGAATTGCTCATAATGGGTGTTTTTCTTTTGGCAATACGAGCATAATAGAATAAGGTCAGAAACGTGACTTGGATGGAGTGTGAGAGACAGATGGAGTAGAAGAATGGTAAGAAAAGACAGCTTTATTTACTGGTGGCAACTGTAGACGGTGGCAAAATAATGGCGCGTGAGAAAAATCAGACAGCAACGAGCCACGTCATTCTTGCCCAAGCAGATGTTTCTGCGTCAGAGCCTACCTAATCCCCCTCACTTTCCAACTATATATATACTTCACATTCATCCCCCATCTTTGCTTCTTTCTTTTCCCCAACTTCCCCACATTCCTTTATTCACACATTCTTCTCTTCTCTTTCATGGCTCCCAAAACCGTATCCATCGACTACCAAACCACCCGGGTCTTACCCGAACCCGATGTCTTCATACACTGTTCCCAAGGAACACGCATTCCAGCTCACGCTGCCGTGCTGGTTTGCCTTCAATTTCTAATAATATATTCTTGTTACAATTTTCTCTTCTCATTGCTCTGTTTTAATCACCTTTTTTATCCTCAACAGGCTTCGGTGTCGCCGGTTTTGGAGAACTTCATAGATCGGCCACGTAAGCATCGGAGTTCCGAGAGAATAATCCAAATCCAAGGCGTCCCTTGCGACGCCGTCATCGCCTTCGTCGGATTCCTCTACTCCTCCCGGTAACTAATATATACAAGCGCATATTAGTATCTTCTATCTTGATTCGATTGGATTATGTGAAATGACGGAGATGCCCCGCGCAGGTGCACGGAGGAGGCGATGGACAAGTACGGGATGCACCTGCTCGCATTGTCGCACGTGTACCTGGTGCCGCAGCTGAAACAGAGATGCATCAAGGGTTTGACCCAGCGCTTGACCACAGAGAACGTGGTGGACGTGCTGCAACTCGCGCGCCTCTGCGACGCACCGGATCTCCACCTCCGCTGCATGAAGCTCCTCACCTATAACTTCAAAGCGGTGGAGGCAACCGAGGGGTGGAAGTTCCTCGTCAAACACGATCCCTGGCTGGAACTCGACATTCTCCGCTTCATCGACGAACACGAAACGGTAATTGATTGATGACCTAGTTTTGAAATCCAATGAATTGGTGAATTGGTTATTTATGGATTGGGAATGATGATAAGTGGTGGTTGATGATGACAGAGGAAGAAGAAATCGAGGAGGTATAGGATGGAGCAGGGTCTGTACGGGGAACTGAGCGAGGCGATGGAGTGTCTGGAACACATATGCTCGGAGGGGTGCACGCACGTTGGACCCTACGATGCGGAGGTGAAGAGAGAGAGGAGGCCCTGTGGCAGATTCTCCACGTGCGAAGGGCTTCAGGTCCTGATCCGCCACTTTGCCACGTGCGAGAAGAGGATGGGCGGTGGCTGCGTCCGCTGCAAACGGATGTGGCAACTCTTTCGACTTCATTCATACGTTTGCCACCAAACTGATTCCTCCTGCAAGGTTCCTTTCTGCAGGTAATTTTCAATTTTAAATTGAATTCCACACTTGTGTTTTCTTTGCGAACCACGAGGTCTATTATTTGCATATAATTAATATATATTTAATATGGTCTTTTATGACTTTTTTTTAATCATGGGATTTGTCAAAGATGTAAACTAAGGAAAAAGTATTGGTCAATACTTTTTTTGATGTCCTTTTTCTTACCAAAAGGTATTTTTTTTTCAAATAAATAGTTTTTTTTTACCGGCGAGAAGAGACAGGAAAAGGAAATCAATAAAAAGCAAAATATTACGGTCCTATTTTATAACAAAACACTTATTTTTTTTATGACAAATGTTATGTTTACATTATGTTATATTTCTGTATATTTTATTTTTCATTTTTTTGTGTGTACAAGGTTTACTTTAATTTTTATATTATTTTCTATTTCTCCACACGTTTATCTTTCTTGCTTATCTCTAAACCAAACGATGCCTTGAAGAATAAGAGATTTGAACGTGGGATTGAGATAGAGTTTGAGAATTAGTTTTTAGTTTTTTTTTTTCTTATTTAATTCATATTCTGACTGAGTTGTGCGGCTGCTAATTTCACACGGCAGAAATTTCCCCACTTTTCATTTTGCTAACAATTAACGGGGTGTTTATTATTATTAGTAGTAGTGTTACTTATTTATTTTATTTTTCATTTTTTTAATTTCAAAAAATCTTTTTGTTTTTTTTCTTCTGTTTTTTAATATTTCTGCAAGATTAAAAAAAATATTTATTGATTTCTTTACAAATCTTTTAAAAGAAGACACAAATTGAAATTAAAATAACAATTTTTTAAGTAAAAATAAAAAATATGAAAAGAAAAATTGAAACACAAGTAAACACCTCTACGAACTCCAAACAAATGTTGAAGTACTTGAAATTGTTTGAAGCAATTTTTCACTCAAGAAAAGTGAGTTGCTATGAAAGTTGTTTAAAAAGAAATTGAAATTAATTGTTGATGTAATTTTTTGGATCAGGACAGACGAAAAAAATAATAAATTACTTAAATTGTGTAGTGATTAAAAATAACGTGACAATAGATCCACATTGTAATTTTTTTAATGTAAGGAGCAATTTACTATTATTGGAGTTGTCCTAAACAATGTTGTTCCATGCACACAAAAGTAGTTTTACAGGACTAGTTTTATTTGTTTCATAATAGATCAGAGAATAGGGCTGAGACTAATTAGAGGAAGCTGGAGTTCAAACTACAAAGACTGAGAATTAGTTTTGTTGGTTTATCTAAGTTTCTGTGATGAACTCATGATTTAGGCTGCGCCAGTGCAGAAACTTCCACTTGTTATTATGATGATCAGTTAGAAAATTGATGTGTGGCCTGAAGGAATTAGACTGTATAGAGGACAAATCGTTTTCATTGGAGAAATAATATAAGGTGGTTGTGATATTACATCTGATTTCCTTGTCCGGTTCCTTAATTATTGGAGTTGGGATGCATGGTGAATTGCTTTCTGTTCATGGATGATTACTTTTCGTGTGTTTCTGATCTGTTCTTGATATTTTTGAGGGATATATGTATTTGGCCTGCTCCCGTCGTTATTCCATAGGTCCATCGTAGTTGTCATCTATTCATCATTTATCAGCCTCCCAGTCTTCACCACCACCAGATACTTCCCAGTCGTGGCCCACCTATGCCACTAATACATTTCATAAAATCAATATACCGATGCCATCCATCAGTTCCATAGTAAAGTTATTAAATTTTCCTTCCATTCCATAGTACCATTAAGGATCACGGGTCAAATCGTCACAAACATACATCAAGGATGGGACCCCCTCAGCATAAAAATATCTGTAGTTGGCCATATGCAATTATTAATTTTACATCCCCTTACTTCATTATAAAAAAGAAAAAAGCGTACCAAGCTAGTCACATAATAGGGTTAATTAATTGTTAGCTTTACAGATCAACCATCATTATTCACCCTCAAATCAAAACATATTAACATTTTCATGTTTATCTTATGAAATAGCATTGGTCTTATCTAAATTCTCAAGTTGAAGTTGTCTAATAAAACGCCTATTAAGTTGGTGGTGCACCCCAAGTCCATGTCATCTCCTTGTGTTTCTTTCTAATCTTGTGATGATTGTTTTGTCTTATCTATTATTGCCTTAGTGGTCTCACTCTCGGGCAACTCTTAACATTACTGTTTTGGGTGAATGTGACAGGCAATTTCAATTGAAGATGCAGCAGGAGAAAAGAAAGGATGATGCTAAGTGGAAACTTCTAGCGAGGAAGGTGGCCTCAGCCAAAGTCATGTCTTCACTGTCTCTTCCAAAGAGGAAGCGAGATGAGGAGATCAGAGGCACAATAAACAATCCCGGGATTAGAAGCTTTAAATTGCTATGAATATTATAGTGATGTATTGTAGGAGGGTGTTTTCCGTGTTGATAAGGGAAGTTTCTGTTCTGTGTAAAGCAGGGTTTTGGACAGTGTGAACTTCTTGTACCTGGCTCTTTATTAGAGAAAATGTCTAATAGAATAGTAAGTTTTGTTTCTCTTAACATTTTATTTGGGCTTTCTCATTTGATTTTGCTATCTCGGCAAGCTAAGTTTTTTGAAAAGGGGAATAGGCTACTTACTAATTTATAAATTATTTTGATCATCATAAAAATATTGAGGAATATTTTGAAAATTTTGAGCTTATAAACTATAAAATATCTAATTGTTTGATTGAATATCCAAACGCGAAAAGGTGAAAAAAAAAAAAGAAAGGATGTGACAAGTTTTAGAAAACCAAAAATAAAATATTAAAAAGCCCAAAAATGAAATTTCTTTATATTTTAAACTTTCTTCCCAATAGATTTATAAGAAAATTTAATACATAATATAATTAATTATGTTGCAAATATTAATAAAATACATATGACATAATTATGTTTACAACATAATTAATCATACTTCAACTTTAAAAAAAAATCTCTTTTACATTACAATGGCCATACTAAAGAGAAACACACACACACACACATATATATATATATATATATATATATATATATATATAATAATATAAATTGTGTTTATTTATATTTTTTTATTAATTATTAATATTTTATTATGTATTTTTACATTGAATAATTAAAATAATGAATAAAATAGTTTAAAGTTTAATATTTTTGAAAATATTTAAAATTTTTATTTTAAACATATTTTTATTAATTTTATGATAATATTTAAATTTAGAATTTATTTTAATTTTAACTTATATCTATAAAAATTGTTTTTTATATTAAATTATTTTACAATTTTTATTTTATTTTATTACATCAATCAAATTATTTACATTTTTTTACTCTTATTTTTATATTCACCCTCTTAAATCTATGCTTCATGAATGGATTATAAGGGTGTTGAAAGAACCTTAGATTTGAATAAAAATAGTGATCGTTATATTACATCTCTGTCACATGAGAGTGTTGTCAGAGACTATTCTCTGATGACATAATTGATTCTTTCTTTTCAAATCTTGTCATTGTTACAAATTAATTCAAGAATACCACACTTACTTGATATAAGAAATTTATATTGTTATTTTATCATTAATATAATGATGTGAAAAGTTAAAGCTAGCTGATTTAGAATAATTTTATAACAAGAAAACTACTAAACAAAATTCATTAAAATTATATTTTTGATTTAGCATTTAAAACATTAAGGAGATAAATATTTACATTTATTTTTTCAAGTTGTTTTTCCTTGCACCCTTCCTTTTTTTTTTTTTTTATCAATTTTATTTTTCAATATCAAACGGAGGCTAAAGGTTGACATATGATGGGTTATTGGAAGCCATGGAGGAACTTAAACATATGTTGGGACAGTATCATTGTTGCAGAAGAACAAACAGTAGGTACAATAACAGAGAGAGAACAGAAAAGTGTGAATGATGATTACAATCCTCAAAATTTGGAAGTCAAAAAAATAGGTACCAAAGGCACAGACCAACAGACATTGGTCCCATGAAATAGTCATGTGTGAAACAAAAGGAAGCTATTGAGGCACTAGTGATGTCTTTGAGGAACCCATCGACCAAGCAGCACTACATTTGCTTTAATCTGTGACCATTGCTACAGGCCATTGTCCAAGACAAAGTTAAGTGCATAAATTTCAATTGAGAGCCATCGCCGAAAGAACACTGTAACACCTTTCACTACTTGGAACTATGTTGCTGGCCATTAGGGTTAGGTATAGAGAGGGTGGTAAGAGGTGGGGTAGTGATGTTGGTGATGAGAGCTAAAGTGAAAGGTAGGTTAAAAAGGTGTCGATTTTTCTCTCTTGAGAAAAAGAATCTCCTAAATTTCAACCAAATGACACTTATCTTTTTGCCAGAAATTATAACTATTTTATTGGAGAAAATTCTGCTCAAGCCAAGGAAACTATCATAAACTATACAACTCTAATTTCGAGTATTTAGCTTAAGCACGTACTTCAGATTCAAACTTGAGAATACTGATTAAGCTGAGAATGCAATTGCATAATGTCAATATATTAGTTATTTTGTTTTTAATCATGATTTATTTATTTTTATTTTGAAATAAGACAACATTTTATAAGTTTTTACATTGTAATATATCCAAACAGTTCAAATTCATGTGAGTATTTATCAAAATATAATTCACAAATAATTATCAAAATTTAAATATGATTTAAATAAACCGTTATGTGATAAAAAAATATTAAAAAAGTTCAGCCCGCTAAAATAGTAATTGAGGAACAAAAAACAAACATAAAAAATAATTGATGTTGTTGTCAATGGTCGTGATAATAAAAAATTCAACAACAGAGTAGGGAAATGGAGACAAAGCGTCTTGTGGTGAATTGATGTTTCACGTGCCTCAAACCTCAAATTTGCTAAATTTCTCAAACTAGTCTAAATTTTGTTTGAAATTCTAAAAATGGTGTATTTTTTTATTTTATTTCCCGATATAGGTAAATTGTGCAGAGGTTACACGATATCATTATGAATAAATCGTTTTATTATTGTACAATTTAATTTAAGATATATGAAATCGTGAGAAAATAACACAGTTTATTTAAAGGAATGAAATTGTGAAATAAATGTACAATTTTAATTAACTAATTAGTTGATTAATTGAAATGGGTAGACTACTGCAAGTTTAGGGTGATTAATTCTTCCACCTTTCCTCTCCTATTTTCCCATGTTGTATTGGGTTGTGCATACAAAATTAAATTAAAATCAATGCATAATAATAAAACCATTTTGAAAATTTTGATGAAAATGAAAATGTAGTCATTGAAGTTAATTAATTGTCATTTAAGAAATTAAAATAAATGTTAAATTAATTTGAATGGAAGAATATGAAGATTGTTCATGTACTTTAAAGTAATCTATACATAGTCTACTTTTAAAAAAATAGGTTGTCATTATATCATTCAATGTTTACTATTTTTTTTTTAAAAAATTACAGCAATGATTATTTTTATAAAAGAAAAAAAATCATACTAGAAATAGTTTTAAGAAGAAAAAAAATATAAATAAGTTTGGGAATGTTTATAAAAGAAAAGAAAAAACGGAAGTACTTTGAGAATTTTTATAAAATTACAACAATGGTTATTTTTATAAAAGAAAAAAAAGCATGAGTAGTTTTAAAAAAGAAAAAAATATAAATAAGTTTCAGAATTTTTATAAAAGAA